>UOFQ01000163.1_pt1 | contig 10563 bp, 9 predicted proteins | sample 1988961 | NCBI WGS metagenome assembly UOFQ01 (sample SAMEA4712195, study PRJEB27164) | hydrothermal vent metagenome | biome: marine basaltic hydrothermal vent biome; feature: marine hydrothermal vent; material: mineral | place: Pacific Ocean | collected 2011-06-14/2011-07-23 | depth 1719 m | reverse complement strand
ACTAGACATGATATAAGGAAAAGAAAAAAGAAGAAGAGCCGCCTGCGCTGTGCGTACACCCCAGGACATCGCAATAAACAAAAAGAAAGCAATCCAAAGTATGACTGCACCTCTAGTATTTTTTGTTTTCCAAATCAACGCAAAGAACACACTAACCCATAAGTACGAAGTTGTGTGTACCCCAGAAAAATATGCGGGCATCCATAAAACATTCCGATTATTACTCATTTCAAAGAAAATAAAACCGTATACAGTACATGCAACTACCACCAACATAGTTATATCAACTAAACACAATATTTTATCTGGGTATTTTCGCGCATATTCCAGTAAAGCCATGAGAAATAAAATTGGGATTACTAGTTTCAAAAAAAGAGAGAGTTGGGATAAAAAGTTAGTCTCATTATATAAAAAAGTGAGGACATTTAGAACGAATAACACAAGCACCAAATACACAACCTTCTTCGAAGATTGGCTTATAGGGTATAGGCACCACCATGTGAATATTGAAGATAAAATCACGATATCGGTGACAGAATACAATTGTGAATAAATAACATTCCCGAGATATTCTTCCCCCACGCTAAAAGCGAATATTAACTTAATCCATAGCGATGGAAATAAAACCCAGCTTATTACTTTTTCCGCCAAATTATATTTTTCATACCTCACAAGCAAGATAAATTAAAACTATAAATAGACATTAAGTGACTCTCCTTAACCACCCAGCACTCCTCGAGTATCAATCGTCATACACCCGTGAAGTTTCTCCAAAGAGATATTCCTAAATTCTTTATGATCTACGAGAAGCACTGTAATGTCGGCTTCTTTTAGCGCATTACTTAAATCCACTTTAGTTACTCTACCTTCAAGTTTGTCTGGTAATTCCCCTATATTAGGCTCAACAACCAAAATCTTTCCAACCTCTTTTTTAGCTAAAATATCAACTATTCCCATAGCTGGGCTTTCCCTCAGGTCATCAATATCTGCTTTAAAGGATAGTCCAAGACAAGCAATTACCGGATCTTTAAACCGGTCAGCCGCTTTAATAACCTTATCAACCACATAATGGGGTTTACCATCATTCACTTCCCGTGCAGTTCTGATGATTTTTGCATTATTAGGATCTGAACTAACAATAAACCAGGGATCCACCGCAATGCAGTGTCCACCGACACCAGGACCTGGTTTCAAAATATTCACTCGAGGATGGCGATTGGAAAGTTTAATCAATTCCCATACGTTAATCTGTAGGGTGTCACAAATAATCGAAAGCTCATTAGCAAAAGCGATGTTCACATCTCTAAAGGAATTCTCGGTCAGCTTTGCCATTTCTGCCGTTCTTGCATTGGTAATTAAACAATCACCTTTTACAAAAATCTCGTAGAGTGCGATCGCCTTTTGGGCACACTCACTACTCAACCCACCCACCACTCGGTCATTAGAAATCAATTCTTGAAGCACATAACCAGGAAGCACCCGCTCAGGGCAATAAGCCACATTAACATCGGTGCTGGCAGCGCCATTTAAAGGGAATATGAGATCAGGTCGCGCATCAGCCAGCCAGCCAGCAAGCTTTTCAGTACTGCCTACCGGTGAGGTTGATTCAAGCACGACCAAATTACCCTTTTCAAGTACTGGCGCGATCGCCTTCGCTGCGGCTTCTATATACGAAAGATCTGGTTGGTGATCATCCTTAAATGGCGTTGGTACTGCAATCATAAATGCATCCGCCGGCTCTGGCGTAACAGTGGCTCTTAAATTTCCTGTTTGCACGGCACTACGAACAATAATATCTAAGTCTGGCTCAACAATATGAACCTTGCCTTGATTAATAAGGTCCACGGCATGCTGATTGACATCCACACCAATCACATCGATGCCACGCGATGCAATAATCGCTGCAGTAGGGAGCCCTATATAGCCCAAACCAATAACCGATATTGTTTTAAAACTCATTTTTAACACATCCCTTCTTGATTCATTATTACATCAACAATTCGACCACACGCCTTTCCATCACCATAGGGGTTTATTGATCTAGACATTTTGTTGTATTCATTAGCATCATCCATTAATAGCGACACAGCCGTTACAATTTTGGTGGCGTCCGTACCGACTAGTTTCACGGTACCTGCCGTTACTGCCTCTGGTCGTTCTGTTGTTTCACGCATCACTAATACCGGCTTCCCTAATGAAGGGGCTTCTTCTTGAATACCACCAGAGTCCGTCAAAATGATATGGGATCGATTCATTAAATAAACAAAAGGCAGGTAATCTAATGGCTCAATCAGACAAATATTTTTAACCCCTATCAACAACCTGTTAACCGGCTCTTGAACATTCGGATTAAGGTGCACCGGGTAAACGATTTGGCAGTCCGGGTACTTTAAAGCAATGCCTTTGAGGGCCGAACAAATACTTTCAAACCCACCACCGAATGACTCCCTCCGATGGCCAGTCACTAAAATCAGCCGCTTATCTGAATCAAGAAATGGAAATTGGTGCGCGAGATTTTTAGACATTTCCCCCGGTTTTTCAAGCTGCTTAACGACCCAATGCAACGAGTCAATAACGGTATTACCCGTCACATGTATTACTGAGGAATCTACAGACTCGCTAAGAAGGTTTTTCTTAGATAATTCTGTCGGCGCAAAATGATATTTAGCCAGCGTTCCTGTCAGCTTTCTATTTCCTTCTTCTGGCCAAGGTGAATATAGATCCCCGGTACGCAGCCCAGCTTCAACATGTGCCACTGGAATCTTCTCATAAAATGCTGCGAGCGCTGTTGCAAATGTTGTTGCAGTATCGCCGTGAACCAATACTATATCCGGCTTAAACTCTCTTAGAACATCTTTAATGCCATTAAGTATCCCACTAGTAACCTCATAGAGGTCTTGCCCTGGTTTCATGATATCCAAATCATAATCGGGCGTAATCTCGAAGAGCTGAAGCACCTGATCCAGCATCTCACGATGTTGCGCTGTTACGCAGACACGACTATCTAGCACTTCCTGCCGCTCAATTTCCTTGACTAGCGGAGCCATTTTTATCGCTTCTGGCCTTGTTCCAAACACAATTAATATACGCATTATTGTTACAACAACTCTTTTTTAGAAAGCACAATTAGAGACCTTTACGCGATACAACAGGGACAATCCATAGAACCCATAGGGTCAGACTCGATTTATTCAGGCTGCCATTATTTTCTGAACCGATCAATCTATACAGAACCAAAACTCACTATCTTGATTTTATTAGCGATAACAAAAACTCGATTACAAACCTACAGTGTTCAACACGAACAAGATCAAGTATGCGTTCGATATCAATATTCATATACTCATACAAAGGTCTGCCTGTGTATTTAAAACGTGACTTATTCTAAAGATAACCACCAAAAAAAATTAATCGATATTTTACAGCATTAATCAGGCCATAGGATATCAATAAGCATTTTTACCCAAAAAGCCTGTGAACACCGTCTTAAACACAATCTTCAAATCCCACCACAATGACCAGTTGCGGATATAGTCAAGGTCGTACTCAATACGCTTTTCCATCTTTTCTAAGGTATCAGTTTCACCACGCCAACCATTAACCTGCGCCCAACCTGTAATCCCTGGCTTTACCTTATGGCGCAACATATACCCTGAAATTAATTTTCGATACACTTCATTATGCGCCACCGCATGGGGGCGCGGCCCCACAACCGACATCTTGCCCGTGAGCACATTAATAAACTGGGGCAGTTCATCCAGTGATGTTCGACGCAGGAATGCACCAAGCTTTGTGATACGCGCATCTCCTTTTGTTGCCTGAATAATCTCTGCGCCATTATCACTGGTCGTCATGGAGCGGAACTTCCATATAATGATTTCCTTACCATCTATGCCATAGCGACGCTGTTTAAATAATGCGGGGCCAGGTGAGGTAAATTTAACAGCCGCAGCAATCACCAGCATAGGAACAGCGATTAACAATAAAATCAGTGCCGACAATACAACGTCTTCCATACGTTTTAACCAGCCATCCACTCCCCCAAAAGGTGATTCATAGACACTAATGGTCGGCACACCATCCAGATTTATCCAACGCGAGTGCAATAGATCAAACACAAAAAAATCAGGTACAAGGTGCACCGCCGCACGGGTATCGGCCAGCTCACCAATCAACCTGGAAATGAGGTCTTCACCCTTAAACGAAAGTGCAATGTAGATCAGGTCAAACTCACCCTCTTTTGCGCGACGAATGACATCATCAAAATCGCCCAGCAATGGTGCCTGCAGGTCTTTTTCTAGCCGTTTTCCTTCCTTCTGACGGTTATCAAAGTACCCCTTTAGCTCAAGCCCATATGATGGGGTATCATTAATAACCTTGCCAACACGCCCCCCCGTTTCACCCGCACCAATAATCGCGACCGAGCGCGTATTATGGCCCTTTGAACGATAATGTGAGAGCAACCTGTAAGTACAAAACCGCATTGTAACTAAAGCAAGCGGAGAAGCAATGACCCACATTGCCATCACCAATCGTGAATAATCTTCAGAAACCTTCAAACCCAATGCCAATAGCGAAAGACAAACAACAACTATCATCCAGGTTGTCACTATAGGAGCAACTATTTGAGCGAATGCTGCGCCCCTCTGTGAGCGATAGAGGCAAAAACCTGGCGCTATCATCAAAAAACAGATAATGGCCATTATCATGGCGAGAAAATATTTTTCATCCATGGCCACGCCGCGCAAAAGCAATGCCAATATTAAAACAATCGCAATAATTAAGATATCAGCAAGTTTAAACATAAAGGCCAACTTCGAGCTATGTTGACGAATCACTCCGACTGATGAACTTCTCACAAACCTTCCGCCACTATATCCATATTGACTTCCTTTTCATAATCCTTGATCGAACTTAAAGTAGCCTAGCCTTTAACACCTAAACAAATTATCGCTTAAGCAGGTCAGCTTCAATAGCTTCACACACTTCTGTAAGTCGCTCTTTACCACTTGGGTATGTAATGCGCTTTACCCGCACCTCGCCCAGTATTAGTGCTAATGCTTTTAAACGAGCCGACTCAATCCCTAACGGCCTATATGCATCTGCTAACATGCTATTTTGCAACAAGCACTCGATCGATTCAGCCGCAGTGACCACCTCAATACAAATACTTGCCTTATTATTTTCTACTCGCTCAAGCAGATAAAGCGACCTCAACATACCACTCTTGCTTGAGTAAGTCAGCGAATTTTGATCACTTAATTTTACTAGCCGTTTTTCAAAGCGCTTGTGAACACGCTGCATATCGTCCACATTTTCAATAAAGTGCTGCGCTATTTCTGGCCACATACGTAGTTGCGGCCAACCGGAAAAAACTTTCGGCCCCATCTCAATTTGATGCACGGCCATCATGTCATCTGTCATCATCGCCATACCGCGCGCCGCCAACGCAGCGGTGAGCGTTGTTTTGCCTGTTTGACTTGGTGCAATCAAACCTATTACGCCGACATCGGTGGCGATCGCATTAGCGTGTATACACAATACTCCTTGCAGTTCTAGCCATAAACTCATGCCCAGCGTCTGCAAGTAATGTTCAAAGCTGGTGCCTTCACTTTGCCAGGTGATATTCATCTCATCACCAACAAATTCAAAAGTGCCTTTGCCTTCACACTCGATCTGAAGCAGCTTACGCTCAGGCTCTTCAAATAATTCTACGGTACTCGCGTACCGCTCTCCTTGATCCTGCAAGCGCCAAAGCGGTCTGGTTTTTGGAGGCAGAATACTCTCCGGAAAACCAAGCCTTAGCTTGTATTTATATTCACTCTTGAGGTCAAAGCGATTTTCATCTGCACACTGAGATAGACGAACACCATGTAGCGGCGTCTGAAAAACCCAATCAGGAATCTGAATAGATAGCACTTGTTACGTGCCAACCTCTAATTAGTATGCGGCTAACCCTGGAATGGATTACGCTTAGTCTGACCACCTTGCTCATCAGGCACACTGCCTGCAAAACCCTGGGTCAATTCAGCCAGACTACCAACTTTTTTGAACTGGGGTTTACGGTAGCTTTTTTTCATGCAAGCCTCCCCTCTGGCATCGCAGTGCAATTCTTTCTTAAACATTACCAACCACCTTATTTTTTATTTGATATTTTTTCTTTCTAGTACGCAAATTAATACCTGCAATAGCAAGTAAACCCGATGCTAGCAATAATACGCCAGGGGGTGCGGGAACCGGTACCTTGTCTGTATCAGCCATAAAGCTCATCTCACCAGTAAATGCTGTTGACCCCCAGTCTAGCGACAATGTGCCGTATAGATCAGGAGCGCTAAATAAGTCGCTGTAAGTTGCTACCGAACCAAAACCAGGGCTAGAACCAGAGACAAAAGGACGCCCAACATCAGAGCCAGGTGTGCCTATCGCTCCTTCCAAATTATCGAAGGCAAAACCAGCTATCAACGCATTAATAACAAGCCTTGTAATATCATCAGCCTTAAGCGTCCAGACCCCTAATAATTCAGTACCAGTATAGTCCCCAAAGGTATTTCCTTGTTGGCTCAAAGACCACACCACACCACTCACCCCCCTGAAAAGCCTTCTTGAAAGGGTTTCGATGCATCTGTGCCAGTTGTGGCCCACGTTAAGGTTTCAGAACCACCAGCAGCAAAATAAGCAGTCACTTCAATGCCAACCATGTCGGCACCTGTGACGTCTGACGTGATGACTGTCGAATAAACGGGATTCACCCAGATAAAGAACAGCGCGACGCTTAGTAGCTTTTTTCATTTTAATTTGGAGCTCTCTATAAACTAACAACATTAACCAAATCACAACGCTCTGATAAACACCTTATTCTTTGATACTACTATAAATATAACTCCACGTCATTAAGTATGGCGCGATTACCAGGGAAGAGACTTCAGGAAAAGGACACAGGAACATGCCTGGTCTTACCCCGATTTCACGCACACTCAGTTATGCAACAAGTGGTCTTTTCAAAGTCTACCGGTGATTGGTAATCAATGTAAAAGTGTTTTCGTTGCCTGTTATAAAATATTTCAATGTAATCAAAAATAGCGGAGCGTGCTTCATCACAAGTTCGATAGTCATCATGGTGAACTTGCTCAACTTTCAAACTATGGAAGAAACTTTCCATCGGTGCATTATACTCAGGGGCAGGCTTCGCACTCCCAATAATTTCCTTTCCGACTCATGCTACCAGTAAATCCATGACTTGCTAACAACGCTTGATAGTCTCCCGCATAGTATTCCTTACCTCTGCCAGGATGCACCAGCAGCCCTGCTTTAGGTGCTCTCGCATCAACCGCGCTCGATAAAGCTCTCTGTGCTAACTCACTGGTTAAGCGCTCTCCCATTGACCAGCCCTCTCGTGTCGGTATATAGATAACATCAGCTACCCATTTTTTATTTGGCTGATGGTGAATGACTATTGCGTGAGTCCGTTGTTATCCTGAATTTTTTAATGGTCTCAAGTAATAGTACCGCTTCACGCTTAAATTCAGGACTGAATGTTTCTCGTGGTTTGCGAGTCATTTATAGGACTATTAGTCCTCATTAGAGAGTGTGCGTCAAATCAGGGTAGGTTTACGACGAATGCATCACCACCTTTTCCGGACATTCAAGCCTAGTCACCGCCTGCGCTTTCTCGCCCGATGGGCAACAGCTGCTCTCTGCAAGCAGGGACGGCACCTTGAGACGCTGGCACCGCCGCTCAGGCCAGATGATACAACCCGTCATCCGCCCAACAGGGGAACACTGGTCGGTAATCGATGAGGTACAGAAGCGGGTAATCGCCTGCGGCCCTGAGGCATGGCGCTATATCGGCTGGGTGGGAGAGGATGAATCAGGTGAACTGCGCCGCTATCCCGCTGAAATCAACGGCTGGCTACCCGAAGTGCTTGACTGATAGTGATTGTTAACACCAACCAATTAGGATCAGCTAATGATTAACGGCGCGTTATGGACGAAGTCTGTTGTTTCGCTTTACATGCAGGATAGATACAAGAATCCAGACAAAAAAGGCCGCACTTCAACGAAGTGCAGCCTCTTGTAAAAATGGCGTCCCCAAGGGGATTCGAACCCCTGTTACCGCCGTGAAAGGGCGGTGTCCTAGGCCGTCTAGACGATGGGGACCAGGTTTTACTACATTGCTTTTTTCGAGTTTCAGAATCTGGTGGAGCTAGGCGGGATCGAACCGCCGACCTCTACACTGCCAGTGTAGCGCTCTCCCAGCTGAGCTATAGCCCCTCAAAAGCGAAGGCGTACTTTACGATATTGGCTGCACTGCTGTCAACAAAAACTACGCCGCAGATGCTATTTCTTCAATCATTTTTAACGCATGATCAAGACGTTGCAACACTCGCTCGCGCCCAAGCAGAAATAACGTCTTATCAATTGAGGGTGAAACGGTGCCACCCGTTACGGCTACACGCAGTGGCTGAGCTAGCTTTCCGAGCTTTAGCTCCTGCTCTTCGGCGGTCACTTTCACTGCGCCGTGGGTGCTCTCTGGCGTCCACTCTGCAAGGGCAGCCAGATTATCACGCAGCGCACTTAATCCAGCCAGAATCGCAGGCTTCAGCTGTTTGGCCACGGCCTTTTCATCATAGGCCTCAATATCCTTATAAAAATAGACACTCGCCTCTGCCATCTCAACCAACGTCTTACAACGCTCCTGCTGAACCTTCACCAGTTCAAGTAGATCTGGGCCGTTATTAATTGCGGGATCAATATCGAGATTGCCCAGGTGCCAACTAAGATGATGGGCAATATACTCCGGCGGGCTCTCTTTGATGTAGTGCTGGTTCAACCACAGCAGCTTGCTGGTGTTAAAGGCAGATGCGGAACTGTTGATGTCTTCAATATCAAACAGATTAATCATCTCATCGACACTAAAGATCTCCTGATCGCCGTGCGACCAGCCAAGACGCACCAGATAGTTCAGCAGCGCCTCAGGTAGATAACCCTCTTCACGATACTGCATCACACTCACCGCACCGTGACGTTTGGAGAGACGTTTACCATCATCACCCAGGATCATCGGCACATGTGCGTAGAGCGGCGCTTTACCACCCAACGCTTCGAGGATATTAAGCTGGCGCGGGGTGTTGTTGAGGTGGTCATCACCACGGATGACGTGACTCATCTCCATATCGAGATCATCCACCACCACCGTTAGATTATAGGTTGGGCTGCCATCAGAACGCGCAATGATCAGATCATCGAGCTCGCTATTGTTGAATACCACACGGCCACGCACCAGATCTTTCACCGTCACCGAGCCTTCAGCCGGATTACGAAAACGCACCACCGGGCTGCCACTCTCGGCCGGTGGCACGGTTAGCTTGCGACAGCGTCCGTCGTAACGCGGCTTCTGCTTATTCGCCATCTGATCGGCACGCAGGGTTTCCAGGCGCTCCTTAGAGCAGTAGCAATAGTAGGCCTTGTCTTCATCGAGCAGCTTATGGATCACTTCCTGATAACGGTCCATGCGCTCGGTCTGACGAAATGGGCCTTCATCGTATTCCAGCCCCAACCATGTCATCCCTTCAAGGATGGCATTAACAGACTCAACAGTGGAGCGCTCAAGATCGGTATCTTCGATACGCAGAACAAATTTGCCGCCATGTTTGCGTGCATATAACCAGGAATAAAGCGCGGTGCGTGCCCCGCCAACATGTAGATAACCTGTCGGGCTAGGGGCAAAACGTGTACGTGTAGTCATAATCTCCAGTGAAATATTCAAACCAGACGGGCATTTTAACAGCATCAGGGGAAAAGTCAGGTAATTCAGTTTGGAAGAAGACAGAGAAGATTAAAAAAGAGGGCGCGCAATAGAAATAGTCCACCCTGCTGCCACCTGGAACCAGATTGATTTTTGTTTTATATGACAATAGGTTAAATTCAAATCAACTGATAAAAAATAACATTTTGGGGCCTTAGAACACATCCCCTTTCAACAGTTGTTGACCCACACAGCAGAGAAATACAACAGCCAAAAACCTTGCAATCACGACTAGAAACTCAAAACGTAGCTTCAGGATCTGATCAATCACAAATTGTAATACTTCAGATCCACGACTCATTCGTGAACACGCATCTTGAATCCTCAATCCCCATGGGCACTCTGTCTGCTGCGCTCAGAATTAATAGAGGTGCCCATAAGTTATTTAATTTCCATTCCTAAACCAACCCACCATACAAATCACACCACTCAGGATTCGTCTCTTCAATAAGCCTTAATTTCCACGCACGCCGCCACTCCTTTATCGCCTTCTCTCTACCTATCGCAGATTCCATATTCTCATGAGACTCAAACCACACCAACTGATGCACATCATACTTGCGGGTAAAACCAGCCACCTCATCATTCTTATGCTGCCATACTCGTTTAACCAGATCAGACGTCACACCTGTATATAAAGTGCCGTTGCGTTGGCTTGCCAAAATATACACACACGGTTTTCGATCCATCATAGCCTCCTTGCTATTTTAGATATCGAAAAATGGAATTGCGTAGTTTACTTCCTCTCCGCCATACCA
>UOFQ01000131.1_pt1 | contig 10600 bp, 10 predicted proteins | sample 1988961 | NCBI WGS metagenome assembly UOFQ01 (sample SAMEA4712195, study PRJEB27164) | hydrothermal vent metagenome | biome: marine basaltic hydrothermal vent biome; feature: marine hydrothermal vent; material: mineral | place: Pacific Ocean | collected 2011-06-14/2011-07-23 | depth 1719 m | reverse complement strand
ACAAGATACATTAATAAATTTTATAACATGGTTCGGTTACACTCGGGTTTGGATTATGTGTCACCGATAGAATATGAGCAGCGCGTAGTGTGAATAGTATGGTGTCCATTTTATCGGGGGAAGATCAACCCGATATCGCGGCGTTTCGCTGCGCTACACTCTGCAGTATCGGTCGGCTGATTTTCAACGTTAGGCATACTAAGGAAGTATCAAAATGGGTCAACGATATACTGAAATTTCTGACAAACTGAAGCAGTTTATCAACGAACAAAAAATGTTCTTTGTAGGCACCGCAACCGCTGAAAGTAGAGTAAATATCTCTCCGAAAGGAATGGATTCTTTATGTGTCCTAGGTAAGAACAGAGTTGTGTGGCTAAATGTGACAGGGAGTGGAAATGAAACATCAGCTCATATTCAAGAGAACCATCGTATGACCGTGATGTTTGCCGCTTTTGAAGGTAACCCAATGATTCTACGCCTTTATGGAAATGCAAATGTAATCCATAAAAACGATGCAGAGTGGGATGAATTATATTCCTTATTCAATCCCATTCCTGGCGCAAGACAAGTGTTTGATCTTACTGTCGACCTTGTTCAAACATCTTGTGGCATGGCTGTACCACTTTTTGACTATGTCGAAGAAAGGTATCAGCTCAATAATTGGGCTTTAAAAAAAGGAGATTCGGGAATAAAAGAATACTGGTTAGAGAAAAACCAGATAAGCCTTGATGGTAAGCCTACACACATCAAAGATAAAAATTCCTAGCGCTATTAAAAAGGTCCATGCTCAAGTGGGTCGCTCTTTATGCGTTTGTTATGGCTCGCATCGCTAACTCCCAGGGTAGAAAGATACTATAATCGTCATTGTGATTAAATAAATTCCTCCTGAGACTAAAAGAAATATAGGGAGATACAAAAAAATATTAGTTACGTTAGCGTACTTTTTAATACCAATGGAAATAAGGATTGCTTCCGCGCAAATAATTATTGAAAATATTATGCTTGGTATAATATATCCAAACACAATATTGGAAGTATCTATTCTTGCCTGTAATCCAACAGCAGTCGTTATTAACACAGAGAATATGACTGCGAATATAAGGTAATAAAATTTTCTTGATTTTACACTGTCCATATTATTGATTAAAAAAAGGACTACTCCAGCGGCCACACTAAATGTTATAATTTGTACCCATATCATTATATTATACCTAAAGCTTTCTTGAATTCATTACGTTGGTAATATGTTCTGCAGCCTTCGCCTGGAGTGATTCCTTTATTTCTTTCACGGGATGGCTTTGAACGGAAACGAGCAAGATATATTGGGCCTTGTTTGTAGTAGGTTACAAATACCGCCTCTTTCAACTCAATTGGATAATTTTTTATATATGGCTTAAACAGAAATTGCGCCCTTTTTATCACCAAGGATGCAATATGGATAGTCCCTTTATCAGTGAGAATATAATCAACAAGCTCATCCCAATTATCGATTTGCTTACCAAACCTATTCTTGTGTCGTTCGTAAATCCTCTTGGCAGTTTCAAGCTTAATATTTCCAATACCAATGTCGTGTTTAGTGGAATTTAACCATTTCGAGTTGAGTCCTATTTTTGCATCTAAAGCTATAAAAGAGCTAGGCATCCAGTTAATTAATATCTCATCTTGAAACCAATCTATGACACTTTTTGGGAAAATACGCGTATTGTATTCATCTGCAATAGCACCAGCTACTGCGATAGGCGGTACATTGTACTGCCTGCTATATCGATTGACCGTGAACGATAATCTTCTAATCAAACTAAAGGTGTCAGCCCTATATGGAAAATTATCGATAGGGGGTTTGGGCAGTGCCTCATTGTATTTTCTCCTTTGTTTTAGCCATAACGTTACCGTTAATCTGCAATTTACAGCTTTGAACGGTCTTGTTATGTGATTCAATCACTTACAACTCTAATATTCAAAGCACTATTATTAGATACTATCTCCAGCATGTTTTCCTCAATCCATCTATCCATAGCACAAATTTTTTCCCGTAGAGATTTACCAAGCTCTGTTAATTCATACTCTACATGAGGAGGAATTGTCTTCATATCGTGGCGCTTGATGAGCCTTATCTCTTCTAATTCGCGTAGCGTTTGAGTAAGCATTTTTTGAGAAATCCCTTCGATTAATCGCATTAACTCACCATTTCTCAAATTTTTATCATTCAAGATATCAATAATTAATATGCTCCATTTTCCTGATATCTTATTTAGCAAACAGCGGGCCGGACATTTTTCTCGAAAAACATTCGGTACTATCTGGTTTTCCTTACTAGGCAATTCAAACATATCTCAGCTTCTTGTTGGTTACTAAAAGGTGCGTACTATCCTTTTACATCCTATCCCAATAGAATTGTTAATGAAAGCTTTCAAAACTAACTATTTTTTAAACAATCAATGGAGAAAGATAATGTCAAAATTTGTACACGTTGACCCAAACAGCGCACAAGCAGATACAGAGAAAGCCTTTAAAGAAGCAGCAGCGCAGTTTGGAGGCGTCATTAACCTCTTTAAAGTAATTGGAATTGCGCCTAATGTGCTTAGTGGCATTTTGGCGCTCAATAAGGAAGTTAGCTCTTCAACTGAACTTGATGACCAGCTTACTGAACAAGTGGCCATGTTAACTTCTGCATTAAATCGCTGTGACTATTGTGTTAATGTTCACATGAAGGTTGGTGAAGGAGTCGGTTTGTCGCGTGAAGATTTGATAATGGCAATGAAAGCCAAAGCAAATAATGGCAAGGCTCAAGCTTTGCTAGATTTCACTAACGAAGTAGTGCGCAAACGAGGTCGAGTCAGCAACGCAACTCTTCAGGCCGTACAAAGCGCGGGATTTAGCAATAAAGCAATACTGGAGACCATTGGCATTATTGGTATTTACACAACCCTTCAATATATTCGCCATGTGGCTAACCCAGATCACGACTTTCCGAATGTTCCTGAATTCAATGCTGACCAGTATGGAGCTTAATGAACGCTAGCTTAGGTTAGTGTATTTTAGTGCTGCGAGAGATACCATATAATCGCAGCACGTTCTTCACACATAACGTTTTAACTTAGCTGCGGCGCGCTGAACTGGCAGGAAACAAACTGCGACAAAGCCCGTCTGCTATAGCGCTTGTATGGCAATGTCTGTTACTGAGTAAACGCCGTTTTATGTGATGAGTGCCCAGCGTGGAATTAGCCTCATGCCTTTGCTTAATATCTGTTCATGCTGTTGGTAGTTGGGCATGTAACTTTCGACGAGTGCCCAGTAGCGGGCGGAGTGATTCATCTCTTTTGTATGGCATAGTTCATGAATGAAGAGATAACGCACTGTCTCGGGTGGCATAAATAATAAAGCGCGATTGATGCTGATGGTGCCGTTTGATGAGCAGCTGCCCCAGCGCGTTTTCTGGGCACGAACGATAGCGCGCTTGAATGTTAGTGCTAGCTCATCACTGACATTGTGTAGCCACGGAATCAGAACTTCATCAGCGCGTCGATTCAGCCACTGTTGCAGTGCTTTCTGGGCGCCGTTGTCATCCTGGCTATAGACTGACAGGGCGTTGTTAATTTCTGCAACGCGAGCGCGCTTTCCTTCAAGGTACTTTAACTGCCACTGTTGATTGGTTGCAGCGAAATCGAGTGAACCTGGTAGTAACTCTTCGGGCGGATAGAGTGCTGCCATCTGTTTTTGTGTCTGCTCGATCCAGTGCTGATGTTCTGCCACAAATAGCGGTACATGTCTGGCATTCATGTTTTTGGGAAGCACAACTTCTATCGTGCCGAGTGGGGATACTTTGAGCTGCATCCGTTTGGCTCGCTGGCTGATACGGATTTTGTAATCGGGTGTTTGTGAAGACGGCATCGTATTGGTTACTGTTTTTTTAATCTATATTGTAACGTCATGTTTGCACGAGTGGTAGTTGGTATTTTGATGGTGTTTTTTGCTCGAAATTTGCTAGTTTTTAAAGCAGGCACGAGTTTTCAATGGTCTTGAAAGGGAGGCATGGGTGAGTCAGCGGCAGGGAGTGAATGTTGAAAAGCAGGATGTAGTGCAAAAGTCGCTGCCGCGGAAGCACTTAAACTGGCAGAGGCTTGCCAATAGTGGTCAGGGCAGTCCGCAGCAAGCATGGCGATAATGGTGGTGTTCATATCTGGCAGTGTCAGATAGGGGGTGAAGAAGCTACGGCAGAGAGTTTTCTCTGCCGTAGTTTGTTGTCGCTATGCTTTAACTGGCTGCTTTCTGCTTTGCTTCTTCTATGCCCTGACTACGTAGGTATTCATCGTAGCTACCGTGATAATCGACGAGCCCATTGGGTGTTAGTTCGATGATGCGCGTCGCCAATGATGAGACGAATTCTCGGTCGTGACTGACGAAAAATAGTGTGCCGGGATAGTTATCCAGTGCGAGGTTTAGTGCTTCGATTGATTCCATATCGAGGTGATTGGTGGGTTCATCCATTAGCATGATGTTGGGTAGTTGCTGCATGATTTTACCAAATAGCATGCGTCCTTGTTCACCACCAGAAATGACCTTAACTGATTTCTCGCACTCATCGCGAGAGAAGAGCAGGCGACCGAGGGTGCCGCGAATGGTCTGTTCGTCATCGCCCTGCCTTCCCCAACGGCTCATCCAGTCGAACAGGCTCATGTCGTCTGAAAAATCATGTGCATGATCCTGTGAAAAGTAGCCAAGGTTTGCATTCTCTGACCACTTGACGACACCGTTGTCAGGCACAAGATCGCCAACCAGGCTGCGTAGCAGGGTTGTTTTACCGATACCATTGGGGCCAATGATCGCGATACGTTCGCCAACTTCTACCATCAAATTCAGGTTTTCAAACAGAATTTCACCATCAAAACCTTTGGCAAGGTCAGTCACTTCCAGTGCCAGGCGGTGCAGTTTTTTCTCCTGGTCGAAACGGATGAAAGGGCTAATACGACTAGAAGGCTTGATCTCGTCGATCTTGATTTTATCGATCTGTTTTGCGCGTGAGGTTGCCTGTTTTGCTTTTGATGCGTTAGCTGAAAAGCGGCTAACAAAGGTCTGCAGCTCTGCGATCTGCGCCTTTTTCTTGGCGTTGTCGGCGTACTGCCTTTCACGCACGAGTGTTGCGGCGGTCATGTACTCATCATAGTTGCCTGGGTAGATGCGTAATTCGCCGTAGTCGAGGTCTGCCATGTGAGTACAGACGCTATTGAGAAAGTGACGATCATGCGAGATGATAATCATGGTGCAGTTACGCTGGTTAAGGATATCTTCGAGCCAGCGAATGGTGTTGATGTCGAGGTTATTGGTTGGCTCATCAAGCAGCATGATGTCCGGGTTAGAGAATAGTGCCTGAGCCAGTAGTACACGCAATTTCCAGCCGGGTGCTATTTCGCTCATCAGCCCAAAGTGCTGTTCTATTGGGATTTCCAGGCCCAGCAGTAGTTCGCCAGCACGAGATTCGGCAGTATAGCCGTCAAGCTCACCAAATTCGACTTCGAGATCGGCCACTTTCATCCCTTCATCTTCTGACATCTCTGGCAGGCTATAGATACGGTCGCGTTCTTTTTTGATTTTCCACAGCTCAGCATGCCCCATGATGACAGTGTCGATGACGGAATGTTCTTCGAAGGCAAATTGATCCTGTCGAAGTTTACCGATACGCTCATTTTCGCCGATGATGACGTTACCAGCACTTGGCTCAAGATCACCGCCGAGGATTTTCATCAACGTTGATTTTCCACAGCCGTTAGCACCAATCAAACCGTAGCGATTATTACCACTAAACTTAACGGAGATGTCTTCAAATAACGGTTTGGCACCGAATTGCATGGTAATGTTGGCGGTAGACAGCACGGGCATTGTTCCTGAAAGTTAGTTTTATGTCAGTCGTTGAGTATCTGTTTGGTCGTGGTGTGAACTAACCGCCAAATAGCGATGCCACTTCGCGTGGCTTTTTATTACTGCTTTTATTGCTGTTTTTGTTTCGGTTCTGTCCCTGGCGTTTGGCCTGCTTTGGCTGGCTTGGCTTATAGTGAATACTGTTGCCATTAACCTCGCCAGAGCCCTGTGGTGGGTCGACCTGAAGCCCCATCCCACCGCTCGCCTGGTGCTGGTGCAGTTCCTGTGTGGAGGGACCACTGTGCTGCTGACGACTTCTATTTGGTTGATTGTTGCTGCGACTGCGTTGAGCGGGTTGTTTTCGTTGTGATGTGCCATTGCGTGCGGGTTTTGCCTGTGAGCTCGGGCGTCGGTTTTGCTGCTGCCTTCCGCCATTATTATTACGGCCATTAGGAATCACTTCTGCCTTAATGGTCGGGTCGGGTGCGAATCCCTCTACCGTCTCTTTTTTGATGTCACGTTTAATCAGTTTCTCAATGCCATTCAGTAGCTTTAGCTCATCAATGCAGACGAGTGATACCGCTTCACCTTCGTTACCAGCGCGGCCGGTACGACCAATACGATGAACATAATCTTCTGCGACATTAGGCAATTCAAAGTTAACCACGTGAGGCAGTTGATCAATATCGAGGCCTCGCGCGGCGATATCGGTAGCAACTAATACGCGAATACCGTTTGTTTTAAAGGATTTTAGCGCTTTGGTACGTTGAGCCTGACTCTTGTTGCCATGAATAGCAGAGGAGGTAATGCCACTCTGTTCTAGTTGTTTGCTAAGGCGATTGGCACTGTGTTTGGTGCGTGTGAAAACAAGTACCTGCTTCCATTCACCTGCATCAATGATGTGTGTGAGTAGCTCACGTTTGCGTGCGCGATCTACTGGATGTACCAGTTGTGATACCGTTTCAGTGGCTGTGTTTTGACGCGCAACTTCAATCATTGTTGGCTCATGCAAAAGTTGTTGTGCTAGCTGTTTAATCTCGTTCGAATAGGTGGCAGAGAATAGAAGATTTTGACGTTTGTCAGGGATAAGCGCGAGAATTTTTTTGATGTCATTGATAAACCCCATATCAAGCATGCGGTCTGCTTCATCCAGTATCAAAATTTCAACCTGGGATAGATCAACCGTTTTTTGTGTGGCGTGATCTAACAGGCGGCCTGGCGTGGCGACGATGATATCGACGCCCTGGCGCAATCTATCGATCTGGGGTTTGATATTGACCCCGCCAAATACAACGGTAGATTTGAGCGCGAGATGTTTACCGTAATTTTGTGTGCTTTCCGCGACCTGTGCAGCAAGTTCACGGGTTGGCGTTAATACTAGCGCGCGTACGGCTCGTTTACGTTTGGTGGTTGTTTCGCTTGTGGCGTCTGAAAGCCGTTGCAGCATTGGCAGAGTAAAGGCTGCTGTTTTGCCGGTACCTGTCTGTGCACCAGCGAGGATATCACCGCCTTTTAAAATGGCAGGAATTGCTTGAGACTGTACCGGGGTTGGGATGGTGTAGCCTTGTGTTTCAATCGCACGAAGTAGTTCAGCCTTTAGGCCGAGGGTGTTAAATGACATCTAAAATTAAGCTCCTAAAGCGCGCCTACCAAAGTGTTTCACCTGGTGCGGTCTGAGGCGGGGTGATCTGATTATTCAGTTCAGGGTGCGCTGCGATCCGGCTCTGGGAGCGGTAGCAGTGCTGTTATCTGTTTACTGCTTATTGTTTAGCAGAGGACGTATGACCACAGGCGCCCAGATATGTGTCCGCTAGTATACAGAGCTTTATGGGGAAATCGCAAGTTGATTCGGCAGGCTAGTGATGTCTGGGAAAAGAAAAATGGAAAAAAACACACGTTTCTTTGTTTGAATGCCCTTAATGAAAGCACTATTTTGGAAGAATAGTGTTCAAAAAAGCAACATATAAAATATTGGCTGTTGCATAGTGGTTTGTACAAAGGTCTCTGATTCTTGGGCAAAGGCATCGTTGGCTAATCAACAAAACGGGAGTATCTGGTGGGTAATTCGGTTAAATTTTGGGATAAAATTTCAGCGCGATATGCAAAACAGCCAATCACGGATGAGGCGGCTTATCAGAAAAAACTAGCGGTCACACGTGAATATCTTACGTCGGGTATGAGTGTGCTCGAGATTGGTTGCGGTACCGGTTTAACTGCAATTAACCACTCGCTATATGTGGGTAATATTCTCGCGATTGACGCCTCTTCGAAAATGATCGCCATCGCTCAGGCGAAGGCAGCCAAAGAAAAGGTTGGAAACGTCATTTTTGAGCAATCAACTATTGAGGATCTTAAAATAGGGACCAATAGTCTCGATGTGGTGCTGGCTCTTAGTGTCCTGCATCTCGTAGATGAACGAGATGAAGTGATTGCAAATGTTTATAAAATGCTCAAACCGGGTGGCGTGTTTGTTAGTAGCACCATGTGCCTTGGTGATTCGATGATGAAACTGCTTAAATTTATTGTGCCTGTCGGTATGTTTTTTGGCTTTATGCCTTCAGTAAAAGTATTTACTGCTAACGAATTTGAAGCATCGCTAACGAAAGCTGGGTTTGAGATTGAACATCGCTGGTTGCCAGGGAAGGGCGCTGCTCTGTTTTTAGTAGCGAGAAAGATGGGGTAGTTTTTGTTAGAAATAGGGGCGGCCGCTCTATTTATACCCAAAGCGTCTGAAATTAAGGTCTAATTGCACGCCCTGTTCATCCCACGGCCGCGTTGAAATTCCTTGCAATAGTCCCGCTATTACGCGTCATTTCGCCTTGCCATGAAATGAATATGACACACACTTAATACCTAAATCTCAAACGCTTTGGGTATAGTAAGAGTTTTTGCCATTTATTCTCAATCCTCGTCCTTCTGGGTATGTAATTACAGGCCATATGTCTCGCGCTGCTTTCGCATAAAGAAGCAGGTTGCTCTAGCAAGTATTTTAGAACATTATTTTATGCAAGGAGCATGGCCGTTATCGATTTTTTGCAATTTTCGCCCACGTATCTCGTAGCGTGACGGTACGGTTGTAGATTGGTTTGTTACCCGATCGATGCATTGAGTCGAGATTGTAGTAGCCTTCTCGTTCAAATTGAAACTGCTCACCCGGTTTGGCATCTGATAAGGCAGGTTCCAGATAGCATTTTGTGAGGATGCGCAACGAATCTGGGTTGATGTGGTCAACGTATTCTTTGCCATCGTTACTGTTGTCTGGTGTTGGGTGGTTAAAGAGGCGATCATAAAGGCGTATTTCGGCTTCGATCGCATGTTTGGCTGAGACCCAGTGAATCACACCTTTTACTTTACGCCCTTCAGGTTTTTTGCCGTGCGTGTCTGCATCATAGGTGCAGCGCAGTTCGATCACGTTATCGTCACTATCTTTGATCACTTCATCGCAGCGGATCACGTATGAGTTTCTCAGGCGTACTTCGTCACCGGGAATAAGGCGTTTGTATTTCTTTGGCGGTACTTCTTTAAAATCTTCCTGGTCGATGTAAAGTTCGCGAGCGAAGGGTAGCTTACGTATACCGAAGCTATCATCCTGCGGATGATTGGCCGCTTCCAGCAGCTCTTCTTTATCGTCAGGGTAGTTGGTGATGATCACTTTAAGCGGATGCAGCACTGCCATGCGACGCGGCGCATTTTTATTGAGATCGTCACGCATGCACCCTTCGAGTACTGCCATCTCAATCACGTTGTCAGATTTAGTTACGCCGATGCGTTGTACAAACTCCCGCAGTGCAGTAGGCGTGCAGCCACGGCGTCGCAGGCCTGCAATGGTTGGCATGCGTGGGTCATCCCACGCTTCGACATGGCCGTTCTCGACCAGTTCTGTCAGCTTGCGCTTACTGGTAATGGTGTGTTCCAGGTTTAGGCGTGAAAACTCGATCTGTTGTGGGTGACATTGGGTTTCAAGGGTGTCGAGGAACCAGTCATACAGCGGGCGATGATCTTCAAACTCTAGCGTACAGATGGAGTGGGTGATCCCTTCTAGCGCATCCGAGATGCAGTGGGTAAAATCATACATTGGATAGAGGCACCATTCTGCACCGGTCTGGTGATGAACGACACCGTGACGAATGCGGTAGAGTGTCGGGTCTCGCATATTGATATTGGGTGATGCCATGTCGATTTTGGCGCGCAGTACTTTGCTGCCATCCGCAAATTCACCGGCCTTCATGCGGGCAAGCAGATCGAGGTTTTCTTCGACGGTACGATTACGAAACGGGCTGTCTTTGCCCGCTTCGGTCAGGGTGCCGCGATATTCGCGCATCGCTTCGGCGTTAAGGTCACATACATAGGCCTTCTCTTTTTTGATCAGTTGTACTGCAAAGTCATACAGTGCATCGAAGTAGTCGGATGAAAAATAGACCTTGTCGCCCCAGTGGCAACCGAGCCATTCGACATCCTTCTTGATCGCCTCTACAAATTCGATGTTCTCTTTATGTGGATTGGTGTCATCAAAGCGCAGATTGCAGTGGCCACTGTAGTCCTCGGCAATGCCAAAATTGAGCAGGATCGATTTGGCGTGGCCGATGTGCAGGTAACCATTGGGTTCTGGTGGAAAGCGGGTGACAACACGGCCATCGTTTTTGTTGTTTCTCAGATCTTCATCGATGATGTTGCGGATGAAATTGGATGGCCTGTTATCTGATTCCAGGTGTTTAGTGTCGCTCATGCCGTGTGGCGTCCTTGT
>UOFQ01000070.1_pt1 | contig 10755 bp, 7 predicted proteins | sample 1988961 | NCBI WGS metagenome assembly UOFQ01 (sample SAMEA4712195, study PRJEB27164) | hydrothermal vent metagenome | biome: marine basaltic hydrothermal vent biome; feature: marine hydrothermal vent; material: mineral | place: Pacific Ocean | collected 2011-06-14/2011-07-23 | depth 1719 m | reverse complement strand
AACCCGGATACGTGTCTTGCCATCCTGCGCTTCGGTTTCCAGGATCTCATGGCCTTCGCTTGCGAGGCTAGAAGAGACCTGTTCCGATGGTTCGCCGCTGGTAAACAGGAAGTCGATCACTTCACCGGTCGAGAATTTACGCAGTTCGTTGCGCGCCTTGATGTAATGCAGTGGGCAGCCAAAGGTGCTGAGATCGATCGCCTCTGCGGTCGCTTTTTCAGCGGCAGCAGCCGGAATCGCAGCGACCGAGGCACTGAGATCGAGCTGCTGGTCGATGGTCTGACAGGCGTTAGCGGCCTCAATGGTCCAGTGATCCATCGCTTGTGTCAGTTCTGCAAAGCTAGCGTCATCGAACGCATTTTGCAGCTCGGCAATCAGCTCTCCAAACTCCGCGACCTGCTGGCCAAGCGTGGCCTGTGCCGGGAGTGCGGTCTGTAACAATGCGCCAATCTCCTGGAGGTCGTCGAGTGGTTTTTCACCGGCAAGGAACAGCAGTGATTGCCCAACGCGGCGGCCAACTTCCGCAGCACATTCCAGTGCGTCGTCATATTTACGCTGTAGCAGGAAGGCGTTGCGATAGGTGCGTTCGGTCGCCGCTTCTGAGAAGTTGGCGGCAACCGTCTCCTGCGCGGCACCGGAACATTCACCTCCACCGAGTTGCAATACTTTAAAGTCGCTCTCGTCGCCGTGATCATTCATCACATCTGACATTTCGTGTTCTTCGATGGTTGCGACATCTTTGAGCAGTTCTTTAAAGTAGGCGGTGTCTTTGCCTTGTGCCCAGTTAAAAAAGCTCTCGTCGCCGCTGTGATCAGACTTGTAGGTCGCTTTCACTTTTTCGATCGCAGTCTCGATGCGGGCCGAAGGAACCGTGGGCCCTTTGATCGCAATCGCGCCGCCGTTACGGCCATCACCCCCGAGGTACATCTGGTAATGGGGGATCAGCTTGCCGTGTTTACGTTTGCCTTCACCGTAGATGCCGATGTCGCCAGTCTCTGGCTGCGCACAGCCGTTATGGCAACCGCTGACGCGGATGCGCAGATCGTCGTCACCGCCGCTTAGTTTGGGGCCAAGGATGGTTGATGAGGTGATGCCGAGGCGACAGGTTGAGGTGCCGGGACAGGCGACGACGTCGTTGCCGATCTCTGGCTGCTTCAGCTCCAGTGCTTCAAGTTCGCTACGAACGGTGCCAATTTTATCATCAGGCACACCAACCAGCATCAGGTTTTGATCCTGTGTGGTGCGGATATCTTCGATGTTGTGCGCACGCATCAACGTTGCCAGACCGCGCAGCTGTACTGGGGTAATGTCACCAATCGGTAGTGCAATTGGGAAGACGTTGAGGCCGTCCTGTTTTTGTGCCAGTACCGCGCGTGGTGAACCGGGATTGTTATAGCCGTTGCCAGATTGCGGTTCAACCCACTCTGCCGCTGGCAGGGTTTTGTCGGCCAACGCGGTGATGGTACGTGCCAGCTCTTCTTTGTATTTTTCGATAAAACCATCTTTGCCAAACTTGTCGACCAGAAATTTGATGCGAGATTTGGCGCGCATACGACGGTTTGAGTAGCGGTTGTGCAGCGAGATAATCGCCTCCATTGAGGCGAGTAGCTGCTTCTCTGGGATAAACTCTTCAACCGTGATTGCATGGCGTGGTTTGTGGCCAAGACCGCCGCCGGCAAGGACCTTAAAGCCAGGCACACCATCTTTTTTGGTCGCCACGATGCCAACATCGTGAATCATCGCCTGTGAACAGTCAGACTCACAGCCAGAGAAGCTCATCTTGAATTTACGTGGCAGATGCTGGGTCAGTGGGTAGCGCAAGAAATGTTGCACTACGTTGTTCAGTATTGGAGAGATATCGGTGTGTTCATGTGGGCAGACGCCAGCGAGTGGGCAGCCAGTAATGTTGCGCACGGTGTTGTTACACGCTTCGCGCGAGGTCATGTTGGCCTTCGCTAGCAGGCGAATTGCATCGGGTGTTTTTTCCAGAGGAATGTAATGAACCTGAATGGCCTGACGAGTAGTGATGTGTGCAATACCGCGCTGTGAAAATTCATCAACCACGTCGGCAATGTGATCTGCCTGGTCGGCATTGAACTGCCCCGCAGGCACTTTAATGCGCACCATATTGACGCCTTCCTGACGCTGGCCGTAGATCCCCTGCTGCAGACGCATCGATTGAAAACGGTCGTGATCGATACGCTCATCAAGGAATGCCTGTAGGGTCTCTTCGTAGCGAACAAGTTCTTCGTCATTGGTTAATGGTTGCGTTATAACCGCCATCACTTCTCTCCTGCCCTGATTGCGGGCGATATTGTTGTTCAGTTCTTTGTGTTTTTATGAAAACACAGCAAATTTAAGTCCGATCAGCAACAGCATGGTTGCCAGGACCGGGCGCATTACTTTTTCCGGAATAACGGTGCTCATATGGCTACCGACAAAGATACCGGGCAGTGAGCCAGCCAGTAAATAGGCCAGCAGCGTGTAATCAACGGTGCCCATCTGCATATGTCCCATGCCTGCAACGGCCGTGAGCGGAACAGCATGAGCCAGGTCTGTGCCAACAACGCGCATCGTGGGTAACGATGGATACAAAAACAGCAGTATCGCTGCACCAAACGCACCGGCTCCAATGGAGGTGATGGGTACCAGAACGCCTAATAGCACGCCAGCCAATATGGTAACGGGTGTGCGCCATTGTTTCCAGTTTGGCAGTAGTTTTTTAATCCCTTCACCAGAGTGCTGGATGGTGTTTTTGAGGTAAAGGGCGAAGGCGGTTAAGATCAGTGCGATACCCAGCGAGGTGTTGACCAGCGCATCGATCTGGAAGTCGGGTGAATGGGTGAGTACGTTATCTAGCACATAAACGGTCAGGATAGCGGTGGGCAGGCTGCCAAGCGCCATCCAGCCGACGATATTCCAGCAGATGGTGCCACGGCGATTGTGCGAGATGATGCCGCCGGTTTTGGTGATGGCGGCAAATAGCAGATCAGTGCCAACGGCAACGATGGGTTGTACGTTGAAGGCAAAGATCATCAGGGGAGTCATCAGCGAGCCGCCGCCCACGCCGGTAAGACCGACGAGTACGCCAACGGCGAATCCCGAGATGATATATATTAATTCCACTGTGGTTTATCCGGTGCCTGTGATGTAACCAGGTGATTTTTAAGGTGTCTTTATGTTGTGCAGCACTTGCAGGGAGAGTGATTCTAGCATAATTCAATAGTATCAATAATAATAAATAGTGCTATCTATAGAATTATTAGTTATATAGGATCAGGTCTGAAATCTAGGGGGTGAAGGTGAACTTTCAACAATTGCGATATATCCGTGAGGTTGAGCGCTGTGGTCTGAATATCTCCTCAGCGGCGGAGGTGTTACATACAGCTCAACCGGGGGTGAGTCATCAGATTCGCCAGCTCGAAGAGGAGTTGAATGTGCAGATCTTTGAGCGCAACGGCAAACGGCTGGTTGGCGTGACCCAGCCGGGGCGGGCGGTGCTGGCGATGGCGGAGCGAGTGCTGCGCGAACTGGAGCATATCAAGCAGGTGGGATTTGAATTTACCCATGAGGCGAGTGGCAGCCTCTCGATCGCGACGACTCACACCCAGGCCTGTTATGCGCTGCCGCCGGTGATCAAACGTTTTACCGAGTTATACCCCAATGTGCGGCTGCATCTGCATCAGGGCAGTCCGACGCAGATCGCGCAGCTGGCGGCATCGGGCGTGGCGGATATCGCAATCGCCACCGAAGGAATCGATCTCGATGAAGAGCTGGCGATGATGCCCTGTTATCAGTGGAACCGCAGTGTGATTGCGCCACTTGGGCACCCAATCCTGGCAACGGAGCCGTTGACGCTGGCGGCAATCGCCAGTTATCCGATTGTGACTTATGATTTTGCCTATGCAGGTAGAAGCAAGATTAATCGGGCATTTGAGGATGCGGAGTTAAGGCCCAATATGGTGTTGACTGCGCTTGATGCGGATGTGATTAAGACCTATGTGAAATTAGGGTTAGGCATAGGGCTGCTGGCCTCAATGGCCTATGACCCTGAACGTGATAGTGTGCTGGGGGTGGTTGATGCAGCACATCTGTTTGAGGCGAGCACCACCCATATCGGGATTCGTCGTGGCAGCTACCTGCGCGGTTTTCACTACGCCTTTATTGAGATGTTTGCGCCGCATCTGGATCGCAAGGCGGTTGATGCGGTAATGTAGGTTTCCAGGCTAGTCCCTTTGGATTACGTGCAGAAAAGTTACTTCAGATTGTTAATGAGCTTTTCGAGCCGAGGTATCCCAGCGAAGTCATGTTGCATGGTTTGCAGGTGTATCAGGGCTTCATGGGCATGTTGTTTATGACCGCTGAGCGCATAGGCGCTAGCGAGCAAATAGACTAAGTGGGCGTCTTTTGAGAGTTGTTTTTGCGCTTTCTTAAGGTACGATACCGCATCATCGAATCTACGATAGTGCAACATGATCTGTCCAGCCCACTTGTTACCGAGTGCGCTGTTTTTTAACGTTAACGATTGTTTGATAAGTACCAGTGCCGCTTCGAACCGCTTTTGTTCCATACGGTTTTTGGCGGCCAAAAGATAGAAACTGGCGTGATGGGGGGCGGCTTTAATCAGAGCCTGATATTCGCGAAATGCCAGCCCATGTTTGCCCGCTAGCCGATAATGTTGTGCCATTTCGCTATGTGCCTGAACAAAGTTCAGCTCGTTTTTTTCTAGCCGGTAGGCCACCTCTTCCGCATAGGTGCCGGGCTGAAAATTATCGAAACCATTGCCTGGTTCTGATGGTGGGGTGAATGGCCAGTGATCCATTAACTTCATGGTGCGCAACATCCCGATGGCACGGTCGAGGTCGGTAACCGGCCAGTTTTTCGCATAGTATGCAGGCGGTTTTATTTTTTTTGCCGGCCACTCTGCAGTGATCAATCGGTGTTGCTGCATACTGTCAAAGAACGCGTTGGCAATTAACGCGTAACCCTCTACGGTAGGATGCAGATGTTCCAGCATTAAATTGGCACCAATAAGGCCGTTCGGCGATGCCTTTTCAAAAGAGGATTGCATCGGCACCACGGGCACGTTAAATTTAGCGGCGGTTTCTCGAATGATTTCGTTAAACGCTTGCGGGGCGCGAAACCGCAGCACATCCAGGTCTTTCGCGCGATAGTAGGCTGCGCGTGCCTGCCCATATTGACCTTCTGCCTCCAGCACCTGTGCCTGCCGAAAAACAATATCGGCGGATGGGTAGCGATCGGTGGCTACTGAAACAAACGGCGCGTGATCACGCACGTTGCTCACCAGCTCACTGATAATAACGGGCACATTCGCGGCATGTGCCCGTTCGAAAATCTCTTCCAGGTTTTGCTGATAGTGTTGTTTTGCACGACGATACGTTGCACCATTGTAGACCACATTTTGCTCGCCAATCATTTCCCCCATCAGGGTAGCGTACTGGCTATGCGCGGGCGCTGCCGAGCGTAATGTAGCGAGCCAGCGCTGGAAATCGCTGGTGACATCGCGAACCCACAGTACAGTCTTGAAATTTAACGCCGCCAGGTAGCTTTTTATGATCCAGCGTGATGGCCCCAGTGACTCTGTTGAAGCTGCTCCCAGTGCACCGTAAAACTCGTTATGTCCAGCATAAATCATAATAGCATCGGGTTTTTGTTCAAGGACTTCATCCATAAAATCAAGCAGGCTGTGGCTATTTAATGCGGCGATGCCGGTGTTGATGACTTCAATCTGTTTACCGGGAAAGGCATCGGTGAGACGTTGATTGAGCAGGCGAGACGATAGTACATTGTTAGAGTAGGGCCACCCAGCGACCGTTGAGCCACCTAGCATGAAGATACGATAACCGTTTGCAGGCTTGTTTTTCAGGAAGAAGGTATTGACAGGGAGGGGAGTCCGACTCACTTGAGTAAAATAGCGCCTGGCAACATCCTGGTTGATGGCTAGATATTGCGTGTCCGCGAAGTTATCCGGTGTCGGAACAAACAGGTTTAGATTATCACCGTAGTCGAAAAAACGCAGGCCACCCTCCAGCAATACAAAGAAAAGCAGTGGAAAGAACAGCGTTAACAGGAGAAAGAGAGATCGTTTTTTCTTGCTGAGCGTTTTTTGCATCACCATATATGGCTAGAATACTGACGGTTTTGCCTGATAGCAAGGCCATCGCAGCTTATCAGCCTCAACCACCGGCAGTAGTGCCATCACAATAACCCCTTGTGGAGTCCTGCTGTCAAAACTGTTGTCACTATTCAGGCAGCCGTTGATTTTCATAAATCAATCACGTCAGAGAAGAAAACGCAGGTAAGCACAGGGCTGTATATGGCACCATCATTTAAAAATATAAAATAAATACATATTTTAATGCTTTTTGTGAACTTGCCGATACACTTTTATGAAACAGATTCAGCGATATTTGCAATTTCCCTACTGGGCAAAAGCCGCCATGCAAAATATCACGATAGCCGTGATGTTATTGCTGTTCTCTGCAGGTATCTCGACAGGCGCTGATTTTACGCTTGATTTTCAGAATGATGAAGTCGGAGGGGGCGTGTCGCGCATCAATAATGGTGGTCGTTTTTCTGCAACTTCATATACGGCCTGCAATATGTCATACATTGCGAACTCAGGTTGTGCTGGCGGCGATTTTGGGTTTGGGATTAACGATGGTATGGGGCTTGCTGCAGAACATGATGATGGCAGCGCCTTTTTTCAGGAAGAGCTGTTTGATAGCAGTGATGGACAGCGCTATTTCCATGTGATTGTCGGTGACTATACCACCGATGATATGGTGTTAGAATATTTCATTAAGGCAAATGCTAATAGTAATCAATGGGATAGTGGTTTTTTTGGTTTTTCTGGTAGTGGCAACATCTCTGCTTCACATTCTCTAGGGCAGGCTGGTAACGGCGCGGCCGCTATTGGCCAGCCGTATAGTGCAGACTCCAGCTTAACCGGCACTGGCTCAGCCAATCCCAACAGCATTATTATGCGCCAGTTAGTTAAAGATAGCGCCAGCCCCAGCTTTAGCATTGATTTCACCAAGGAGCGGTTTCTTTACAAACCAAAGTTGACTCATACCAACGGGGGGGTGGATGGTTTTGAAGCCATCACCGTCATTGATATGAGCAACTCGCTCTATACAGATATAACACCGGTTGATGGAACTGCAGACTTTGATAATGTACTGGTGCTGACAGACCCCCTCAAATACGAGACCGCGGGCGATTACAACGTCGATACCGCCGGTTCCCTCGGGCCCGAGATCAAGAGCTATTACAACGTGAATCCCAACGGGGAAATTCGTGAGTTCACCGCGGGTGGTTTTACCTATACGCCAGGGAGTGGCACGGGTGGCAGCGGGGGTACCTATAACTATATCGACTCGGCAGATAATGCAAATCCTGCCTATAACCCGCTTAACGTTGACTGGGTCTCTTTCTGTGACACTTCGCAAAATGTTAACTGGAGCGGCAACGGTGCCTGCACAAATGGTGATGGGAGTGGTGGTGGTTGGGGTGGTGGTTGGGGTGGCGGTGGTTGGGGCGGCTGGCGATGAAGTGTGTGTTGAACTGGTTTTGTCGCTAGGGGAGCGGTGTTAAAAATCATTTGGGTTTAAGCAGGCGAACTTCTCCGATATAGAGTTCATCCATCGCTGTCTTCTGAAAGCAACGGTATGCCTCTTCTGGTGTGCAGACGATCGGTTCTCCGCGCACATTGAACGATGTATTCACCACGATGCCATAGCCGGTCAGTTGTTTGAAATGCTGAATGAGACGATGGTAGCGTGGGTTTGTGTCGGCATCGACTGTTTGAATACGTGCGGAGTGATCCACATGGGTGACTGCAGGGATATCCGACCTTGCGACATGGACCTGCGCTAGTCCCGCTACCGAGCGTTCTTCAGCGCTGAGTTGGCGCCATCGCGACTGGCGCACTGGTGCGACCAGCAGCATATAGGGGCTGTCACCCGCTAGCTCGAAATACTCCGAGGCATCTTCCGCAAGCACTGATGGTGCAAATGGCCGGAACGATTCGCGAAACTTGATCTTGAGATTCATCACTGCCTGGGTCTGCGCTGAGCGCGGGTCAGCGAGGATACTGCGTGCCCCAAGTGCGCGCGGGCCGAATTCCATTCGCCCCTGAAACCAGCCAATGACTTTGCCATCCGCCAGTGCCTGTGCAGCATGCTCAATCATGCTCTGCTCATCGAGTGCTTGATATTGCGCACCGAGTTTGTCGAGCCGCTGCATGATATCGGTATCATCGAATGATGGGCCAAGAAAGCTACCCTGCATGCTATCGCCACCACGGACTGCATGAGTCGCTGTACGGGGTTTCTGGTGGTGCAGGTGATAGCCAGTGAGGGCTGCGCCGATGGCGCCACCAGCATCCCCTGCCGCAGGTTGAATCCAGATACTATCAAATATTTCTGACTGTAATAATTTGCCGTTAGCAACACTGTTTAGCGCAACCCCACCCGCCAGACAGAGGTGTTTGATATCGTACTCACGCCTGAGCGCCCCCGCCAGTTTTAAGATCACCTCCTCTGTGACCACCTGGATTGATCGTGCCAGATCCATATCCATCTGCGTGATCTCGGATTCGGGCGCGCGTGGGCCGCGTCCGAAGAGGCGCTCGAAGTGGCGGCTGGTCATGGTGAGTCCGGTGCAATAATTGAAATAGTGCATGTCGAGATGAAACGAGCCATCATCATGGATATCAATCAGGTGTTTGCGGATCAGGTCGGCGTAAACAGGTTTTCCATAGGGGGCAAGCCCCATCAATTTATATTCCCCTGAATTGACCTTGAAACCGGTGAAGTAGGTGAACGCCGAATAGAGCAGCCCGAGGGAATGAGGAAAGTGGATCTCCTTGAGTGGCTGGATAGTATTACCCTCGCCGAGCATGACCGATGTTGTTGCCCATTCACCGACACCATCCATGATCAGAATCAGAGCCTTGTTAAACGGCGACGGATAAAATGCCGATGCGGCGTGTGACAGATGGTGCTCTGAGAAGAGCAGCTTTTCCGCTGTAAATTGCGGCGCTACGGTTTGCAGTTCACGTATTAGCAGTCGCTTCTGGAATAGTTTTTCTTTCAGCCAGATGGGCATGGCTGTCATAAATGAGCGAAAGCCCATTGGCGCGAATGCGTGGTAGGTCTCCAGCAGGCGTTCGAACTTCAGGAAGGGTTTGTCATAAAAGACGACGTTGTCGATCTCATCAAGCGTGATCTCTGCCTCTGCAAGACAATATTGAATCGCCTGTAGCGGAAAACCTGCATAGTGTTTTTGACGGCAGAAGCGCTCTTCCTGCGCTGCGGCGACGATCTTGCCATTGTTGATTAGTGCGGCAGCACTATCGTGATAATAGGCAGAGATACCCAGTATCCACACCTCAAAAAACCGTATAGATGAAAGGGGCGAGCGCGCTGCCCTGCACAAAGACAATCATCCCGCCCAGTAGTAACAATGCGAGAACCACTGGTAGTAACCAGAGTTTTTTGCGAGCCTTCATAAAGCCCCATAGCTCACAAAGAAATGCCATTAATACTGATTCCGCAATGACTGCGGGGTGACAACCTCGTTGCGTACTACCCAGTTGCTATCACAGGTGTCACGTTGCAGTTTCAATGCATCGCGATGTAGTAGGCGGAATAGCAGTGCCATCGGTGTGATCAGTAGAAAAAAGATCACCACCAGTAGCAACCCGTTGTTGAGCTTTCCTAGTAGATGGCCGAGTGGCAGCCAGACCTTGAGCACGGGGCTAAATATTTGTGGTTTGAATATCGTAGATACGATGGCAACGATGGCGATAAGCAATAACGCCCAGTGTGGCATCTCGCCGCCACTCAGTGGCCACAGGCCAATGGCGGCAACGATAACCCCCAGGGCGACGCCAAGTTCTCTTTCCTGTCGATAACCATGTGTCATGATAATTTTACGCAGCTTGCATACGCGCTAAGACTCTTCAGTCGGATTGCCTTCTTCATCGGCAGGCGTGGCGTAACCGCACTCTTTCTGCGGACAGACTAGCTCAGTCCCTTTGCGCTTGGTGGTCTTGAGCGACAGGATTGGCCAGTCGCAATCAGGGCAGGGGCGTGTCACCGGTTTGTTCCAGATGGCGTAGCTGCAATCGGGATAACGACTGCACGAAAAAAAGATCTTGCCGCGCCGAGATTTGCGTTGCAGGATCGTGCCCTGTTTACATTCGGGGCACTCCACCTCGGTATCGCTTGGTTGTTCGATCGGTTCAATATGTTTGCACTTGGGATAGTTGCTACAGCCGATAAATTTGCCGTAGCGGCCATGGCGGATAATGAGATCCGACTCACAGTCGGGGCAACTGCGTCCTTCGACCTTTTCAGGCTCAGTGCTTTCGCCATCTTCGCCGAGATTACGGGTGTAATCACATTCGGGAAAGGCGGTGCAGCCGACAAAACGGCCGCGTCGTCCAAGGCGGATCGAGAGGGGTTGCTCGCACTTCGGGCACTGTTCATCCATCGCTTCCTGGGTGACATCTTTACGCTGCACGCTTGCCTCTTTGTCGACCACTAGCGCCTTGAAGGGAGCCCAGAAATCCTTCATCAGCGGAATCCACTCTTTCTCACCGCGTGAAATCGCATCGAGTTCATCTTCGAGGTTTGCAGTGAAGTTGTAATCGACATATTGGGTAAAGTGTTCGGTCAGAAATTTATTGACCACTCGGCCCACATCGGTCGGTCTAAAGCGTTTTTT
>UOFQ01000072.1_pt1 | contig 10898 bp, 5 predicted proteins | sample 1988961 | NCBI WGS metagenome assembly UOFQ01 (sample SAMEA4712195, study PRJEB27164) | hydrothermal vent metagenome | biome: marine basaltic hydrothermal vent biome; feature: marine hydrothermal vent; material: mineral | place: Pacific Ocean | collected 2011-06-14/2011-07-23 | depth 1719 m | reverse complement strand
ATAAGGGGTAAGTGGCACTAATGCGTACAAAGCGTTGCAGTAACTCTATAAAGGTGGCGGCAAGCACGCCAATCACCAGGCCAAGCACTAAAACAAATGGCAGCTCTGCGATTGTGCTGATGCCTATATCAGGCACCAGAAAGGCAGCTTCGTTACCAAAGAACCAATGACACACGATGGTTGCCAGTACTGCTGCCACTATCACGGGAATAAAACCGGCGATGGTGTATTCCATTAACACCACTTCCATAGCAAAAATAACACCTGCTAGTGGCGTGTTAAATGAAGCGGCAATTGCAGCTGCAACACCACAGGCAACCAGGGTACGGGTACTGCTGTTGGATAGTTGAAGCCACTGCCCCAGCAAACTACCACTGGCAGCGCCCAGATGGACACTGGGCCCTTCTCGGCCGACTGAATGACCACTGATGATCGTGATAGCGCCACCGATGAATTGCCAGATGGCATTTCGTAACGGTAGCCGCCCTTGATGATAGGCAAGACGTTCCATGGTGTGGACAACACCCACTTGAGCAGCGCCTTTTGCGATGTATTGAAATAAAAGCCCCACCACAAGCCCGCCGACGGTGGCGAGTAGCAGACGCATGACAGGCGATAGTCCCTCGTAGTTTTCCGCATCAGCACCAGGCAGAAAACTCATCTGGGTATATTCGATCAGGATGCGGAAGGCGACAATAACGAGCCCGGCAATGATGCCACTGATCGCCCCCAACAATGCAAGCTGCGGTACGCCTTCTACGGTTGCCATAGATAGACGAAGCTGTGTGAATCTCTGATTAAGGTATGACTTCAGGCTGCCCATAGTTATGTTGGCGTCTGTTGTTGCGTTGCTATTATTATAAGCGCCAATAACGCTTTTGCACATTCTAGCAAACCAGCTCTATTTCGGGTAATGATTCAGGGCTTCAAGGTAGTGCTTTCTAATGACCATCAGGGTCAGGCGGCGGCAGAACTGGTTTCCAGGCAATCTTCCGAGAGCATTTCGATTCCACCCTTTAGCACTGCAGTACGGATCTCATATTGAGATAAGACGAAAGCGGCGGCAGAACTGCGCGTGCTGGTCTCGCAATAACAGATATAGGGGATGTTTTTATTCAGTTCACGTGCACATTTATGCAGGTCACGCATTGGAATGTTGATCGCACCAGGGATATGCCCTCGTTCGTACTCTTCGGCCATACGCACGTCAATCCATTTGGCGCCGCGCCTGATAATGCCTTCAGCCTTATCAAACTCGACCCAGCGAAGGGTTGGTTGCTTAAGCAGATTAATAAAGTCATCTTTAGAAAGGCGTAGTAACACCCCATCTTCCACCATTGTGATGGTGGCATTTCGCGGCTTGTCTGAAATCAACGCCGCTTCACCGAAGCTGGCACCTTCATTTAGTTCTGCCATGATGACAGAGTCTTCATCATTTTCTGGGTTGATCGTCACCAGTGCGACGCCGTTGTTGATCATATAAAAATAGTCGCCCTGATCTCCCTGTCTGATGATTAAATCACCGGCATTGACGCGTATCGGCTCCAATTTGTTGAGCAGCTCTTCAATATTAGCAGCAGGCAGTTTTCTAAATGTCGGTGATTTGATCATAGAATTGAGCCAGCTTGCACGATCAATAGTCACAATGCCCTCTTCACTCATCACAACCTCAGTTTCTGGTGCAGAGATCTGTCCCCAGGCGGTGAGGGTTTCAATGAGCTCTTTTTCGATATGAATTAGATCCACTTCACCCGAGGTGGTGATGGCAGCGGTTGCAAAATGTTTACTGGAAAAAGGTTTTAGCGCCTCATCCGAATCAGCCTGAATAGTTGACTGGTTACCCGCTTGAATGACCTCAAGGCCGCCTTTCAGCAGATAAAGCACAACGTCATTAGGAACGCCATCACTGTAAAGCTGTGTGCCGGAGGGATACCTTTCAACCACTGAAAGCGAAATTAACACTGGAATTTGCGCTTCATTCATAGTCGATAGTGGCGAACAGCAATAGAGTTGAGCGGCAAGTTTGTCGCAATCAAGCTTTTCAAGTGGAATCACGCGCTTATTATCGGCTTCTAGCATTGTCGTCCATGACTCGTAATCTGTTAATTTATAGGGTTTTTATTTTTCTATTCATTGTCAATAACATCTTTGGATATGCTGCTCCGCAGCAACAATGCGTGTTAAACTGCACCCCCTGATGCCATTGAAAACACCATCGGCCTTCGACAATAAATCTTTATAAATCAGAGCGAGAATGCAAAAAACCACCACCACATCGCGGATTCGCGAGATCCCCTATAACTACACCTCTTTCTCTGATCGAGAGATTGTTATCCGCTTTCTTGGCGAAGCGAGCTGGCATCAACTCAACAACCTGCGTGGCTCTCGTCGCACCGGACGCTCGGCGCGCATGTTGTTCGAAGTGCTAGGTGACATGTGGGTAGTGACACGTAACCCTTATATTCAGGATGATTTGATCAGCAGTAACAAGCGCTGGCATGCGCTGGTGAAGGCGCTACATCATCGCCTTGATCAAACCATTGAGCGTGCGGACAGCAACGATACGGCCTTGAGCTTGCTGGACGCGACACGACGCGCAGTACGCCAGTTTGAAGCGTGGCTGCCAAAGCAGAAGGTGTTACGCAGTGAAGCTGAAGCGCGCCTACTTAAAGTAACCCGTTCAGACAACATTGATTTCAGTGCCATCGCACGTGTTTCACACGTGACAGACGCGACCGACTGGCGTGTTGAACTGCCCTTTGTGGTGCTCACGCCGGACAGCGAAGAGGAAGTACGCGCGCTGGTTGAGGCCTGTATTGATCTTAATCTAACCATTATTCCGCGTGGTGGTGGCACCGGTTATACCGGTGGCGCGGTGCCACTGATCGCCGAAACTGCGGTGATCAACACCGAAAAGCTGGAAGGACTTGGCCTGGTTGAACAGCGCCAACTGGAAGGGGTGCCGGAAGCGGTCGCCACTGTGCGTGCTGAATGTGGTGTGGTGACTCGACGTGTTGCTGAACGTGCCGAGTCACAATGTTATGTCTTTGCAGTTGACCCTACTTCTCAGGATGCCTCCACTATCGGTGGCAACGTGGCGATGAATGCCGGTGGTAAAAAGGCCGTTTTATGGGGCACAACGCTCGACAATCTGGTGTCGTGGCGCATGGTGACGCCGGATGCGCAGTGGCTCGAAGTAGAGCGCATCAACCATAACCTGGGCAAAATTCATGACCAGGATGAGGTTGAATTTCGCATTAGTTATTTTGCTGCAGATGGCGAGACAGCAACCAAACCGGTAGAGACACTGATATTCCCAGGGCATGCATTTCGCCGTCGCGGTCTGGGCAAAGATGTGACCGATAAATTCCTCGGTGGCCTGCCCGGTATTCAAAAAGAAGGGTGTGATGGCTTCATCACCTCCGCTGTCTTTATTTTGCATCAGAAGCCAGCATTTACCCGCACAGTTTGCCTGGAGTTCTTTGGCGCGGACATGAAGCCAGCCGTCTCTGCAATTGTATCGATTAAAGACCATATTGAGCAGCAGACTGAGACCTTGCTTTCGGGCATGGAGCACCTTGATGAGCGTTACCTGCGTGCGGTCAGTTACTCGACCAAGGCATTGCGTTCCGAGCTGCCAAAGATGTTGTTGTTAATCGATATTGGCGGTCATAACGAAGATGACGTCGCGCGTGCTGCATCCGCCGTGGTGCGTATTGCCAATGAGCGTGAGGCGGAAGGCTTTATCGCCGTGACACCTGAAGCGCGCCGTCGCTTCTGGCAGGACCGTGGTCGTACCGCTGCGATTGCCGCGCATACCAACGCCTTCAAGATCAATGAAGATGTAGTGATTCCGCTCGAAAACCTTGCAACCTATAACGAGCAGATCGAGCGCATCAACATCGAGCAGTCAACTAGTAACAAGCTGCAGATGATCGATGCGGTGATCGCTTTTCTCGATGATGAGCTGGCGACCATGCCGCTCTCAGAGAAATTTGAAGCGAGTGAAGAGGGTGATGCCATTGTCCTTGGTAAACGTGACGCCGCTTGCGCACACCTGAAAACGATTCGCAGTCGCTGGGTCGCATTGATCGAGCAGATGGATGCCGTCGCGAGCAGCCAGATTGCGCTGCTGAGCGCTGATGAAGTCGCATCAATGCAGCCCGATGACACCCTGTTTCAACTGTTGCTGCGCCGCGATGTGCGCATCTCCTATCGTCGAGAGATTGAGCGACCACTTAAAGAGATCTTTGGTGGTGAGGCACTCTCACCCGTGCGTCAACGACTCGATGATATTCATCGTGAGATTCGCTCCAGCCGCCTCTTTGTCGCACTGCATATGCATGCGGGCGATGGCAATGTACATACCAATATCCCGGTCAATTCCAATGACTACGAGATGATGCGCGAAGCGGAGCATATTGTTGATCGCGTGATGGAGATTACGCGCTCGCTGGGTGGCGTTATCTCTGGTGAGCACGGCATTGGCATCACCAAGATGCAGTACATGGATGCACAGAGTATTGATGCCTTTGCCGAGTATAAAGCGCGCATCGACCCGAATGGCTGCTTTAATCGCGGCAAACTACTGCCCGGCTCCGGCCTTGAGAAGGCCTACACGCCCTCTTTGAGGTTACTGCAGCAAGAGGCGCTTATTCTTGAAGAAAGTGACCTGGGCGCGCTGAACGACGATATCAGTAACTGTTTGCGTTGTGGGAAATGCAAGCCGGTCTGTACCACCCATGTGCCGCGTGCCAACCTGCTCTATTCACCGCGCAACAAAATCCTCGCAACGGGTTTAATGATTGAAGCGTTCCTTTACGAAGAACAGACGCGTCGCGGTATTTCAGTACGTCACTTTGATGAGATGGAAGATGTGGCCGATCACTGCACCGTTTGTCATCGCTGTGAACCCGCTTGCCCGGTGGATATCGATTTTGGTGAAGTGTCAATCCGTATGCGTACCATCCTGAAGACACGCCTGCCGTTCAAACTGAAACCTGGGCCGCGGCTGGCGATGGCGTTCCTTAACGTCACCAGCGCAACCTCGATTAAAGTGATGCGCAAGCTGATGTTACAGTGGGGTTATGCTGGGCAACGCCTTGGCCATCGCGTATTCAAGGCGCTAACGCCGAAAGAGGCACCCGATGCCCGACCGACATCGACCACCGGCAAGCCATCGATACCGGCGCAGGTGATTCATTTTATGAAGAAGCCGCTACCCGCGGACATTCCAACGCAGACCACCCGTGCGCTGCTTGGGGTGGAAGACGATAAAGCGATCCCGATTCTGCGCGACCCTGCGAAGACGGATGAAAATGCGGAAGCGGTCTTCTACTTCCCTGGTTGTGGCTCGGAACGGCTCTTTAGTGAAGTCGGCATGGCGACGCTCGCGATGTTGTATGAAAGTGGTGTGCAGACCGTATTGCCGCCGGGCTATTTATGTTGTGGTTACCCACAAACTTCATCGGGCGATCAGGCGAAGGGTAAGCAGATCACCACCGATAATCGGGTATTATTCCATCGTGTCGCCAATACACTCAACTACCTTGATATCAAAACGGTAGTGGTATCGTGTGGCACCTGTATGGATCAACTACTGAAATATGAGTTTGAGAAAATTTTCCCTGGCTGTCGCCTGCTGGATATCCATGAATTCCTGATGGAGAAAGGGATCTCGGTTGATGGCGTGGAGGGAGTGCAGTACCTCTACCATGACCCTTGCCACACCCCGATGAAACATCACTCACCACTGACAGTGACCAGCAAACTGCTGAATGGCGCAACAACACTCACAGATCGCTGCTGTGGCGAGGCAGGCACCTTTGCAGTGGCGCGCCCCGATGTCGCGACACAGGTGCGCTTCCGCAAGGAAGAAGAGCTAAAAATCGGCATTGAGCAGCTGACTAATAAGCCAAAGGTCGAAAACAATGAAGTGCGTCTACTGACCTCATGCCCTGCCTGTCAACAAGGATTGGCCCGCTATAGTGATGTGACCGGCATGGAGCCAAAATATATCGTGGTTGAGCTGGTTAATCGTTATTTCGGAGAGAAGTGGCAGCGAGCCTTTATCGATAAGGTGAAAAAAGGTGGGATTGAGCGGGTACTGCTCTAAGTGATAAAAGCCTCTCTGGTTATTTACGAAATAGCCAGAAGAGCAGTGATAAAACGATGCTGATGATGATCGATGTCATCACCGGAAAGTAGAAACCAGAGCCTTCCTTTTCAATCGCGATATCACCGGGCAGTCGGCCCAGTCCTAACTTTGCGATCCACGGCCATAACAGGCCAATAACCAACAAAGCCACGCCAGCGATAATCAAAAACTTTTGCATGGCGTAGCTTAGTCGGGTGTTGTTACGTGATGGTCTTAACGCCCTCTGCGGTGCCCAGCAGTAAGACATCAGCAGGGCGAATTGCAAACAGGCCGTTGGTGACCACGCCAACGATGTTGTTGAGCTGCTCTTCCAGCTTAACCGGGTCCATAATCGCAAGATTTTGAATATCGATAATCTGATTACCGTTATCGGTGATAAAATTTTCACGCCAGACCGGCTGTCCACCCATCTTAACGATCTCACGCGCCACATAACTGCGTGCCATTGGGATCACTTCAACCGGCAGTGGGAATGTGCCCATGACATCAACTAACTTGCTTTCATCAGCGACGCAAACGAATTTATCACTCGCTGCTGCGATGATTTTTTCGCGCGTTAATGCGCCACCACCGCCTTTAATCAGGTGCAGGTATTTATTGGACTCATCTGCACCATCGACGTAAACTGGGATGTCACTCACTTCATTCAATTCAAACACAGCAATGCCATGCCCCTTTAGACGCTCCGCTGTTGCCTCGGAACTGGCGACCGTACCGTCGATTTTATGTTTGATGCCTGCGAGGGCATCAATGAAATGATTGGCCGTTGAGCCAGTACCAACGCCGATAATCGCGCCTGCTTCTACATACTCAAGCGCCGCGTGGGCCACCATCTTTTTCATCTCATCCTGTGTCATTTCCGCTCTCCAATCTTTTGATCTGTGAAATGATACCTGTGAAGTGGCAAAAAGTCATGATAAGCAACAGTTTGGCAGTGAATTTCGGTAGGAAAAGCGATCTTGAGCTGATACCGTATGGCGATGTTGAAGAAATACGTAGGAAAAATTGAAAACGCCTCTGTTTATGAGGTAGCGATCAAAACCCCGCTCGATGCGATGCCGACGCTCTCAAAACGCCTCAATAATGAGGTGTTGTTAAAGCGCGAAGACCTGCAACCAGTCTTTTCGTTTAAATTACGCGGCGCCTATAACAAGATTGCTTCACTGACAGAAGAGGCTCGAAACAAGGGAGTGATTGCCGCATCTGCGGGTAATCATGCGCAGGGAGTGGCGCTTGTAGCACAAAAACTGGGTATCGATGCGTTGATCGTGATGCCCAGAACAACACCTGCGATTAAGGTCAATTCGGTGCGTGAAAAAGGGGCACAAATCATCTTGCATGGTGATACCTACGATGAAGCGTATGAACATGCGAAGCAGTTGGTTGTCGAGCAAGGGCTAACCTTTATTCATCCGTATGATGATGAAGATGTGATTGCGGGTCAGGGAACGGTCGCAATGGAAGTACTACAGCAGACATCATCAACAGCTATTGATGCGATCTTTGTGCCGGTGGGTGGTGGCGGCCTGATTGCGGGCGTGGCGACTTACTTCAAAGCGAAATCACCATCGACAAAGGTGATTGGAGTGGAGCCTGAGGATGCACCGTGCATGCATCATGCACTAGAAGCTGGTGAGCGCGTGGTACTTGATCAGGTTGGCATCTTCGCTGATGGTGTGGCGGTTCGTCAGGTGGGTGCGGAGCCATTTCATGTTGCGCAACGCTATGTCGACGAGGTAATTCTTGTCTCAACCGATGAAATTTGTGCTGGAATCAAGGATATTTTTGATGATACTCGTTCGATTGCAGAGCCAGCAGGTGCATTGGCAGTGGCGGGTCTGAAGAAATATATCGCACGTGAAAAATGCCGCGGTCAACATCTGGTGGCAATCGATAGCGGTGCCAACATCAACTTTGATCGCCTACAGCATGTCGCGGAACGTGCCGAAGTTGGCGAACAGCGGGAAGCGTTACTTGCCGTTACCATTCCCGAACAGCCAGGTAGTTTTCTGGCATTTTGCAACTTGCTTGGCAAGCGAAGTATCACGGAATTTAACTATCGTTATGCCCATACGCGTGGTGCACATATCTTTGTCGGCGTTGAGTTATCTAAAGGAGATAAAGAGAAGAATGCATTAATAGACAGACTTGCCAATAGCAGTTACGAGGTTATTGATATGACTGATAATGAGATGGCCAAGATGCATATCCGTCATATGGTGGGAGGCCATGCCGAGTCTATTGATGATGAAGTGCTGTTTCGCTTCCAGTTTCCTGAGCGCCCAGGTGCATTACTTAAGTTTCTGACGTTGATTGGCCAGCGTTGGAATATTAGCCTGTTTCACTACCGCAATCATGGTGCAGCATACGGCCGTGTGTTTGTTGGCCTACAGGTAAAAACATCAGAACATATTGAATTAATTGATTATTTTGAAAGTCTTGGATATGACTACTGGGAAGAGGTTAATAACCCAGCCTATCGACTCTTTTTAGCAAAAGAGCCACATCAACACTAATTAAACATCATTTCCAGGCCATATAAAAAACAAAAGGTCCGAAATCGGACCTTTTGCTTAACCATCGGGATTAACAACACCCAATTAAGAGGGGTGTGATTACTTAGCCCCTATTTCTTCTTTTTAGCAGCTTTTTTCTTCGTTACTTTTTTCCTGGCAGCCTTCTTCTTAGTTGCTGCTTTCTTTTTGGTAGCCGCTTTCTTCTTTGTGGCCACTTTTTTCTTAGCAGTCTTCTTCTTGGTTGCTGCTTTCTTCTTTGTAGCTACTTTTTTCTTAGCAGCCTTCTTTTTAGTTGCTGCTTTCTTTTTGGTAGCCACTTTCTTCTTTGTGGCCACTTTTTTCTTAGCAGCCTTCTTCTTAGTTGCTGCTTTTTTCTTTGTAGCTACTTTTTTCTTAACCGCTACTTTCTTTTTAGTAGCCGCTTTTTTCTTTGTTACAGTTTTCTTTTTGACAGCAGGCTTCTTCTTTGCCGCCACCTTTTTCTTGGTTGCAGAACGTTTTGTCGCCATTACTCATCCTCCAGAATGTTATCCGCAAATTAGTATAAACATCTCTGCGCATAATGCTAGTGTATTGCACAAAAAGTTTTTACTGTACAACCGCGTGTATCGACACGCTATTTTTTTTCTTGAACATGCCTCTATAGTTTTTTGTATCTATAGGGAAAACTTAACATGGTTACAAAATCGTTCATCATGAATGATGTTGATAGATAGCGAATGTAATTATTTTAACAGTTGGCTGTTAATGTCATCTTCAAAAACAAACGCCATCACAACAAAGCAAGTCATTAAAGTGATATTATTAGACCGTTTTTATGGCAAAAAAGGCAAGTAATCCGTATGTCTGATAAAAGACTGTCTTAACGAAAAAACGCGACAGGTAGTAGAACTCATACCAATCAATCTACAACATGTTGTGTTCTATGCTAAGTCGCATGCAATACGATAACCTTATGATTTGTTTTATTAAGTTGGCCAGCCACATGTTGCGGGGCAGCTCATAGAAGCAATATTAAAGCATCTCGTTACAATCGTTGAACACACTCACAACACATGTTTTTTCACCCGTGAGCAGACAGATCAGAAAGGTCTCAAATATTTTCAATGCAAATGCATGGGCATGACTGCCCGTCAAGCAATCATAATTAATAAATACGTCCAGCGATCGTGATAATAATTTTACGCTAGCGAAAGTTAGCTCTTAGTACTGTCAGGTGGTGAGCTTGTCTTTAAGATACCAGCACATAGTGAAAATAATAGCGTGATCACACCTCTGAGTATTAGGTGGTTCTATGCACCCTGATTCACTGCAAACAATATACATTTGGTGAAAAAATGAACCTTTATGTACACTCACGGTGATACACCGAACTAATCGACGATACCTGGCCACATTTCTATCATCACAATGAGATGTGACAATGTCAGGGATAACACCATACATCCCATAATCTATATTGATCTATTCGATCTGCTTGCGCTACTGTGTGATAAACGGATGACACCTGCTCATCGAGAAACAAACCGTCTGACTGGAGAGTTCAATGTCTGCTGAACAACAAAAAATCACGCTCTTTCATCGCCTGTTTGGTAAGCGCCCCCTGAAAAGCTGGCGTTTATGGGGGCTGATTTTTCTCCTCACTTACACATTATCTGGTTTTTTTGGTGTGCCTTACATCATCAAGAGCCAATTAATCGCTAAAACCCCTGAATTTACCGACAGGGTACTCTCTCTCGAACAGGTAAAATTTAATCCATTTGCGCTCTCTCTCAGGATGAAGGGTGTTTCGTTAGCCGATCTCGATAACGTTGAGCTAGCTGGTCTTGATGAACTTTATGTCAACTTTGAGGTGGAGTCACTGTTCCGCTGGGCCTGGACCTTTGATGAGATCCACTTTTCTGAACCAAGGTTTAATCTGCGCATTGATAAGTCTGGTCAGACCAGTTTTGCTGATCTACTTGCTGGCGTTGATAACACCGCTACGACTGCTGATAACACCCAGGGCACACCACCAGAGCTGCCTAGACTAGTACTGCACTCTTTTAAGGTAAGTAATGGTCAATTTATGTTCGCGGATCACTCCATTGTCACGCCCTATCAACAAAATGTGGCCCCCATCTCATTTGAGTTATCAGATTTTTGCGCACTGGCAGAAAGAGAAGGCCCTTATGCGATTCATGCAACACTGCCGGATGGCGGCACCTTCCGCTGGACAGGCGAAG
>UOFQ01000127.1_pt1 | contig 10905 bp, 8 predicted proteins | sample 1988961 | NCBI WGS metagenome assembly UOFQ01 (sample SAMEA4712195, study PRJEB27164) | hydrothermal vent metagenome | biome: marine basaltic hydrothermal vent biome; feature: marine hydrothermal vent; material: mineral | place: Pacific Ocean | collected 2011-06-14/2011-07-23 | depth 1719 m | reverse complement strand
AGATCTGGTGTAATGAGTCGCAGGAGCGTTATGTATTGGGTATTCCCCGTAACCGTCTGGCGCAATTCCGCGATATGTGTGAACGTGAGCGTTGTCCTTTTGCCGTCGTCGGTGAAGTGAAGGTTGTTCGTGATTTAACCTTAAATGATAGTCATTTTGAGAATAGTCCGGTGGATATCCCGATGGATCTGCTGTTTGGCAAGCCACCGAAGATGTTGCGTGATGTGACTAGCTTGACGGTAAATGCAGATGAACTCGATTGCAGTGAAATGACATTAGAAGATGCCGCGCTGCGTGTATTGCAGTTACCAGCAGTGGCGGATAAAAGGTTTTTGATTACGATTGGTGATCGCAGTGTGACAGGCATGGTGGCGCGTGACCAGATGGTTGGCCCGTGGCAGATAGCGGTTGCCGATGTGGCGGTGACACTCGCTGATTATGATAATTATCATGGCGAAGCGATGTCGATGGGGGAGCGTAGTCCGGTTGCCTTATTGAATCCTGCTGCCTCTGGACGCCTCGCGATTGGTGAAGCGTTAACCAATATCGCGGCGGCTGATATAGCACAACTGAGCGACATTAAACTCTCCGCTAACTGGATGGCAGCGACGGGTGTTGCGGGTGAAGATGCTGCGCTTTATGAAACGGTTCATGCGGTTGGCATGGAGCTTTGCCCTGAGCTGGGGATTGCGATACCGGTTGGTAAAGACTCATTGTCGATGAAAACAGTATGGGAAGAGGGGGGCGAGCCACGTGAGATGAGTTCTCCACTATCGTTGGTCATTAGTGCCTTTTCCCCCGTGCAGGACTGTCGCAAGACACTGACACCGCAGCTTCGCACTGATAAAGGTGATACCGATCTGTTATTGATTGATCTGGGGCATGGGCAAAACCGCATCGGTGGCTCGGCATTGGCACAGGTCTATAAACAGACCGGTCGCACAACGCCTGATCTTGATGATGCGCTTCAGTTTAAGCTCTTTTTTAACACACTACAGCAGCTCAATCGAGACGGAAGATTATTGGCTTATCATGACCGTTCTGATGGCGGCCTGTTTGCAACCATTACCGAGATGGCCTTTGCAGGCCATGTTGGCGTCACGATCACAATCGATACCCTGGTTGCTGAAAACAGTAAGCAGGCGATGTTAAGTGCACTGTTTAATGAAGAGCTGGGTGCTGTTCTGCAGGTCTCCAGTGATCAGCGTGATGAAGTGATCGCCGCATTTAAAGCGGTGGGCTTAGGTGATTGTTGTCACCACATTGGTGCTCTTAATGGCGATGACCGCGTGGTGGTGAAATGTGGGGAAAATGAAGTGCTGGCGGCTGCTCGTAGTGAATATCAGCGAGTCTGGTCTGAGACCTCGTGGCAGATGCAAAGCCTGCGTGATAATGCCGATTGCGCACAACAAGAATATGATGTGATCCTGAATGTGAGTGATCCTGGTTTAAATATCGATTTAAGTTTTGATCTGAATGATGATGTCGCTGCACCTTACTTTAATCAGCAACGCCCACGCATTGCGGTGCTACGAGAGCAGGGTGTGAATGGTCACGTTGAGATGGCGGCAGCCTTTGACCGCGCTGGTTTTACTGCCGTTGATGTTCATATGAGCGATATCCTGTCGGGGCGTCTCTCATTGAGTGACTTCCGTGGCCTGGTCGCCTGTGGTGGTTTTTCATTTGGTGATGTGCTGGGTGCCGGCAGGGGGTGGGCCAGTTCTATTCTGCATAACAGCCGTGCGCGTGATGAATTTAGCGCATTTTTTGAGCGTAGTGATAGCTTTGGTCTGGGAGTCTGTAACGGTTGTCAGATGATGTCTAATCTTCATACGTTAATTCCTGGTGCAGAATTGTGGCCGCGTTTTGAGCGCAATACCTCAGAACAGTTTGAAGCGCGTTATTCACTGGTTGAAGTGATGCCTTCGCCATCGTTATTTCTTGATGGGATGGCGGGCTCCCGTATGCCAATCACCGTCGCGCATGGTGAAGGGCGTGTTGAATTCCGCGCGGGTCAGACGCTTGTGCAACTTGAGCAGTCTGCTACATCAGCGTTACGTTTTGTTGATAATAACGGGGTTGCTACCGAAGGCTATCCGGCCAATCCAAATGGTTCTCCTGGTGGAGTGACGGGGGTGACGACGGCCGATGGTCGTTTCACGATTATGATGCCTCACCCAGAACGAGTCTTCCGCTCGGTACAACATTCGTGGCATCCGGATGAGTGGAATGAAGCGGGCCCCTGGTTAAGAATGTTTAGAAATGCACGGAAATGGACCGCGTAATGAATATAAAAAAAGTGATATTTTTGGCGCTGTTCTTGCCAGTGCTGGGCATGCTGGGTTATATCGGCTGGAATTTGACCAAAGACCACACACTGCCTGAATGGGATCTGCCGCTGGCACCGGTTAATGCCTCAAGTGCCAGGATCCTGGATGGAACATTTCGCAAACTTGATTATCACTGGCCATTAGCGGCGAATGCCGAAGTGCCACCTATTATGGTTGATCCTTTACCCGCAGATCTGGGAGAGGTGACGGCGGTGAAACTGAAAAAATCCCTTTTCTTTCGTGCTTTGTTACCGATGGTTCTGGCTGAAAATGCAAAACTGAATGAGCAGCGTCGCTTTCTATTGGCTCTGTTTGCGCGCAATGAACTGCCGGCAAAAGAGAGTGAAAAGCATCAGTGGCTTGAAGAGCAGTTAGTGCATTACCGTGTGAAAGGCGATATCAAAGATGAAACGACACGTGCTGAGCTGGCACGTCGACTGGATGAGATACCTGTTGCACTAGTACTGGCACAGGCTGCCAATGAGAGTGCCTGGGGCAGCTCTCGTTTTGCGCGTGAGGCGAAAAACCTTTTTGGTGAGTGGACCTATAAAGAGGGCGAAGGTTTGATTCCTGAAGAACGAACTGAAGGTGAAGGCCACTCGGTGAGAATCTTTCCAACACTGCGTGACTCGGTGAAATCGTATATGAATAACATTAACAGCGGCCGTGCTTACGAAGCGTTACGTGTGATGCGCGAAGAGATGCGTAATAACCAGCGGCCATTGGAAGCGTTGAAATTAGCGGATGGTTTATTGCTATATTCTGAGCGTGGCGAAGAGTATGTGGAAGAGATTAAAAAGATGATTCGTAGCAACCGCCTTAATACTTTGAGAGAAGTGACCTTGAATCTGGAACGGGATACTTAGTGACTACTCTTTGATTGCACTGTCGGATGTCGTCCTAATCCATAAATGGCTATACCAGTAGTAGCGACCAGAGCTCTTTGATGGCGCAGTGCAGTTGTAGCGACTGCGCCTGCTATTAAAGGGTTTATCTGCTTCAACCCTAAATTTGCCATTTTCTTTATCGAGCCAGGTTACTTTTGCGGCCCCCTGGTTGCTGGCAAAGCAGTTGAGTTGATCGGTTCGAATATCATCATCCAGGGTTAATGTTAGTTGCAGCTGGGGCGGGTTTTGTTGCTTGATAATGGTATCTACAGGCGATGAATCAATCACTGGCAGTGGCAAGCTCATCACCTTGGTTTTGAATGATGGCATTGCCGCAAATTGTGCTGCCATTGGATAGCGTGGTAGTGCTAGTCGGTCTGAATATTGGCTGATAACACCTGACTGTTGCCCAAATGCACTCCAGCCCAGATCCTTGACGATCTGCTGTAACGCTGAATTATATTCCCCGTAAGGATAGGCAAAGAGTGGTGGCGCGTTACCCAGTTCTGTTTGTAATCGCTGTTGTGCGGTCTTTAAATCATTACGTATTCTTAATTGCCAGTCACCCGCTGTTTCATTTGTTACCTGTTTGATCAGGAAATCGTGGTGAGTCGTGTGGTTGGCAAAGGTGGCCCCATGTTGTTGCATCTCGCGCATCTGCTGCCAGCTCATAAAGGCGGGCATTTTTTTATCGACAGGGTCTGTGGAGACAAATACAGTGAATGGCCAGTTGCGCTGTTTGAGCCGAGGGTAGGCGTGGGTATAGATTGAACGGTATGCATCATCGATGGTAATGGCAACCACACGATCAGGAAAAGGTTCTCCTGTCTCAAGTTGTTTGATTATTTTTTCAAGCGACCATATCTTGAACTGATTTTTTTCCAGGTAGTGAAGGTGTGCGTCAAACTGTTGTAGTGTGACATTGGTGACTGGAAAGCGTGGTTCACCAAAATGGTGATACATCAGCACCGCTACGCCATTGGTTGGGCTCGATAGCACGATGCTGGGGAACGCAAGTAACCCCCAAAAAAATAGCTGTTTTAACCGGGCGCGGTGCAAAGTAGGACAGACTCCAGGTAAAAAAACTATCCTAGCACAGTTTTTTTATGGTTGAGCGAGATGTGGTGTTCCCGCTGTAATCTAGAGCAGGCTACTGCCTGCTAGCCTTTAGCCGCGACCGCACTGTCGGTATTTATCTCAACAGGGGCTGTTATGGTCGCTTGCGCCGCCTTTTTTTGTGCGCGTTGATCCATCACATTCTTGAGTGCGATCAATAGCCCTAGCCCGATAAATGCGCCGGGTGGTAGCACTGCGAGCAGAAAACCGTTGTAGTCATCGATCACCGTGATGGTCATCCATTCAGCGGTTTCGCCAAACATCAGGTGTGCATGGGCAAATAGAGTGCCCTGGCCGAGCAGCTCGCGGATTGCACCGAGCAGTACCAGGATGACGGAGAAACCAATACCCATCATCAGGCCATCAATAAATGAAGGTACCACTGCATTTCTGGAGGCAAATGCTTCGGCACGTCCGAGAATCGCGCAGTTGGTGACGATTAGCGGAATAAAGATACCGAGGATCTTGTAGAGATCATAAAAGTAGGCATTCATTGCCAGCTCAATCGCGGTGACGAAAGAGGCAATGATCAATACAAAAACCGGAATGCGAATCTCTGGGCGTACCGAATTACGGATCAGTGATACGGTGATGTTCGATAGCACCAGCGTTAAGGTGGTGGCGATACCTAGCCCAATACCATTTACTGTCGTTGTTGTGACTGCAAGCAGCGGGCACAGGCCAAGGATCTGCACCAGCGCGACGTTGTTTTTCCATAGGCCGTTGTAGGTCAGTTCGTTGTAGCTGCTATTGGCCATCGTTGCTCACCTGTGTTGCTGTGTGCGCTTCATCCGTCATCTTAAATAATTCATCGCGGTGTTGATCAAAGTATAGCAGTGTATTGTGTACTGCCTTCACTACGGCGCGTGGGGTGACCGTAGCACCGGTGAACTGATCAAAAATACCACCATCTTTCTGTACTCGCCAGCCAAGATCATCAGGGGTCAGTAGTGATAAACCTCTAAAGTTATTGATCCAGTTTGAGCGTTCAACCTCAATGCTATCACCTAACCCTGGTGTTTCGCGATGACTCAGTACGCGTACGCCACTGATGGTGCCGTTATAGTTGATCGCGACCAGTAGTTTGATGGCGCCGTTGTAGCCATCGGGGGCGATGGTGGTGATCACTGCTGCGATCGGTATCTCTTTCATGCGGGCGAGATAGGCCGTGTTCGATTTATTACTGCCAAGCAGCCCCCTGGACGTTACTTCAACGGTATCGTTGGCGATGTCGTTATCGTGGCTGGCGGGTGGCACCAGTGCATTCAGGGTTTGTAACAGTGCCTGGTACTCATTGTCGATGATACGCACTTCGGTGTTATCAAAGGTGAGCGCTACCATCGCGGTGCCCGTGATCGCAAAGACGCCAAGCAGTAGCGAGGTGGTGAGCATATGTTTAACGGCCACAGTCGCTAATCCTTCTTATGCCCGAAGACGCTGGATTTGAAGTAGTGATCAATCAGCGGTGCACACATATTAAGCAGTAACACCGCAAAGGCGACCGCATCGGGGTAGCCGCCCCAGGTGCGGATCACATAGGTAAAGATGCCGATACCACAGCCGTAGATGATCTTACCGCGATTAGAGGCGGCGGCGGTGACCGGGTCGGTCGCGATAAAGAACGCCCCCAGCATCGCGGCGCCACTGAAGAGGTGGAACATCGGGGTCGCGTAGTGCTCAGGGTCAATCAGGTAAAAGATTGATGACATCACCAGTAGTGAACCAAGCATCGCGACGGGGATATGCCAGCTAATGATCTTTTTATAGATCAACCATAGGCCGCCGAGTAGAAAGCCACCGCCGACCCATTCCCACCCTTTACCGCCGATCGCACCAAAGATCGGAATCACACTGAGGACACGACTGGTCTCTTCATCAAGGCCGAGCTGGGCACGTACTTCATCTACCGTGTTGCCAAGTGCAAGATGGGTCTTAAGCGAGTCGAGCGGCGTTGCCTCAGTCAGTGCATCAAAGGTCACGCCATCTGGTAGCACGTGAAAGAGGATGAACATCGCGGTTTCAAGAAAGTCGAGGCTGTTATCGGCCAGTGCGCTGGGTGGTATCCAACTGGTCATCTCGCGTGGGAATGAGATTAACAGCATCACGTAACCGACCATTGCTGGATTGAACGGATTAAAGCCGAGGCCACCGTAGAGTTGTTTGGCGATGATGATTGCAAAGGCAACGCCGATCACAGTGAGCCACCACGGTGATAGTGGCGGCAGCGTTAGTGCGATCAGTATTGCGGTTAGTGCGGCGCTGCCATCACTGAGAGCAGGCACCACCGGGCGTTGGCGTAGTTTAAGGATTAACGCCTCGCATGACAGTGCGGTGACCAGTGCGATGCAGATGTTGACGACCACACCCCAGCCAAAAAACCATACATAGGCAATGATACCGGGGATCAGCGCCAGCATCACCATCACCATTACGCGTGTGATGGAGGTCGGGGCGAGCTGATGTGGGGATGTAGGTGTATTAAATGGCATCGATTTGTTTATTTGTTAGCGCAGTGTGTGCTGCGTTATTGTACCTGTTCATTACTGTCGCTTGCTGTAGATGAGCCATCTTTTTTATCGACATCGCCTTTTGTGGGTACAGCTGGTGTGGCCGGTGTGATTGGAGATGCTTTATCTGGTTTGGGTGTCGCACCTTCTTTCCTGGCTTTCACCCGCGCCACCGCCGCCTGAATCTCTGCTTTACGCGCATCCACGGCGCTGTCACGCTGATTCATCGCTTCGTCGCGCATTTTTTCTGCCATTTTGGCACCATCAACGGGTGGAGCCTTCGGGGCTGCAGCCTTTTTCGGTCTTGCCGCTTTCTTTTTAGCGCGCTTTGCTTCACGTTCCCGTTTTTCGCGTTCGATCCGCAGCTGGCGGAACTCATGGCGTTCACGTGCCTGGTCTGATTTTTTCAGTTCCTGTTCCTGCGTCCAGATCGCCCCTTTGGCAAAGCGGTAAAACTGCACCAGTGGAATATTGCTGGGGCAGACATAGGAGCAGCAGCCGCACTCGATGCAGTCGAACAGATCATATTCCTGTGCCTTGTCGAGCTCTTTGGCACGCGAATGCCAGTAGAGCTGTTGTGGCAGCAGTTTAACCGGGCAGACATCGGCGCACGCACCACAACGAATGCACGGCATGAGCGGGCGATCGAGACCGAGTTCTTTGCGGGTGGCGGCAATGATGCAGTTGGTGGTCTTAATCACCGGCAGCGAGGTGTCGTGCAGGGCAAAGCCCATCATCGGCCCGCCCATCACGAGGCGCTCAATCTGGTTAGATTCTACTTCGCACTGCTGCAGCAGTTCTTCGATCGGTGTGCCAAACAGCACTTCGAGATTGCGTGGGCGTTTAACGGCGGCTCCGGTGATGGTTACCATGCGTGAGACCAGCGGTTGACCGAGGTGAATCGCGCGATAGATCGCCGCCGCAGTCGAGACGTTATGGCATACCACGCCGATGTTGACCGCAAGGCCGTTGCTCGGCACCTCTTTACCGGTGATTACCTGTATCAGCTGTTTTTCACTGCCCTGAGGATAGCGGGTGGGGACTAGTGCGACGCGCAAGCCATCGGTTCCCTCGGACGCCTTGCAGATACTTTCATAGGCCTGGGGTTTGTTATCTTCAATCGCGATCACGCACTCTTCTGCCTGTAGCGCGTGGCGCATGATGCGGGCGCCAGCAATGATCGATTGCGGGTCTTCGCGCATCAACATGTCATCGCAGGTGATATAAGGTTCGCATTCGACGCCATTCAGGATTAGCGTTTTGATTTTTTTCTGTGAGCCAGGGTTGAGTTTGATGAATGATGGAAAACCAGCGCCACCCAGTCCGACGACACCCGCCTCACGGATGATATTACGCAGGCGACTGGGGTTAGTTTCGGTGTAGTCCTGTTCCGATTTGTATTCAATCCATTCATCGTGGCCATCCGTCTCAATCACAATCGATAGCGCACTAAGGCCTGATGGGTGTGGGATCGGGTATGCAGCGATATCGATCACTTTCCCGGAAGTGGGAGCATGTACTGAAGCGCTGACATAGCCATCCGCACTGGCAATCTTCTGGCCTTTTAATACCCGCTCGCCAACTTCGATGACTGGCTCTGCTGCTGCACCAATGTGCTGATGTAGCGGCAGGATCAATTTTGCAGGCATACGTGCCTGTGCTGACGGCTCCATCGTTGATTGCAGTTTATTCTGCTCAGGATGGATGCCGCCGTGGAAGTCCCACAGCTTTTTTGATGTGCTACCGCTGCTCATACTGAAGCCTCTGGCCTGCTGTCTGGCCCGCTATCTGGTGGCGACTCCTGTGGGTATGGCCATTTCCAGGTCAACATATCTTCTTTGATCTCGATCATTTCGATGCAATCCACCGGGCAGGGCGGCAGGCAGAGATCGCAGCCGGTGCACTCGGATTCAATAATGGTGTGCATCTGTTTGGCAGCACCGAGGATTGCATCCACCGGACACGCTTGTATACATAGCGTGCAGCCGATGCAGGTCTGCTCATCAATAAAGGCGACGGTTTTGGCGCTCTCGGCACCATTTTCTGGATTGAGTGGAAGTGGTTCAAGATCAAGCAGGTCGGCCAGGGCATGGATGGTCGCTTCACCACCCGGTGGACACTGATTGATCTCTGCTTTCTCGGCGGCGATCGCCTCGGCATAAGGGCGGCAGCCGGGAAAGCCGCACTGGCCACATTGAGTCTGTGGTAGTTGTGCGTCGATCTGTTCGACTAGCGGGTCGCCTTCGACCTTAAAGCGGATTGCAGCGAAACCGAGGATCAGCCCAAAAACAAGCGCCAGTGCGCTAAGTGCCAGGATCGACGTCAGCATATCAACCCTTTATTAACCCAGAGAAGCCCATAAAGGCGAGTGACATCAGGCCAGCGGTGATCAGACCGATAGCTGGCCCCTGAAATACCACCGGCACATCGGCAGCGGCAAGGCGTTCGCGCATCGCAGCAAACAGGATCAATACAACTGAAAAACCGACCGCAGCGCCAAAACCGTAGACGGCCGATTGCAGGAAATTGAGCTCCTGTTGAATGTTCAGTAACGCCACGCCGAGTACCGCGCAGTTGGTGGTGATCAATGGCAGAAAGATGCCCAGCACTTTGTGCAGTAGCGGGCTACTTTTCTGAATCACCATCTCGGTGAACTGTACGACCACTGCAATTACCAGAATAAAGGTGATGGTGCGCAGGTATTCAATGCCGAGTGGGGCCAGCAGGTAGGTGTTGGCAAGATAACTACAGATCGATGCCAGTGTTAAAACAAAGGTGGTGGCAAGCGCCATGCCGATCGCTGTTTCGAGTTTGCGCGAAACGCCCATGAATGGGCACAGGCCGAGAAACTTGGTTAACACAAAGTTGTTAACCAGCACGGTGCTGAGCAGGATGAGAGCGAATTCGGTCATTGGGGGCTATTTATACGGTTTTATGTGATGTTATTCAGTCATTTACTTTACGTTGCCCATGCTACCCTGCCTTTTCCCTGGCTACAACGCAGATGATGTGGGGCTATTTAACCTTCATCCCTGGTTGTGCGCCTTCATGCGGTTCCAGAATCCACAGCTCTTTGCCGCCTGGGCCGGCTGCCAGTACCATTCCTTCGGAGAGACCAAAGCGCATTTTACGCGGTGCAAGATTGGCGACCATCACCGTCAGTTTTCCTTCCAGTTGTTCAGGCGAATAGGCTGATTTAAGAGCAGCGAATACATTGCGTGTATTCTCTTCACCGATGTCGAGGGTAAGTTGCAGCAGCTTATCTGCCCCTTCAACGTGGGCTGCCTTAACGATCTTTGCAATGCGCAGGTCGACCCTGGCAAAGTCATCAAACTGGATGGTATTGCTGGTATCATCATTCACGGAATGTCCTGCTCCATTATCAGGGGTAGTCGTTTCTTTCTTTGTTACCTTACTCTTCTTTTGTTTACTTTCTTTCTGTTGTGCTTCGCCATGCCTGGCGGGTGACGGCCTGGTCTGTTGCAATGTGGCGGCACTGGCTTCAAGCATCGCATCGATCTGTGGCTGCTCAATGCGTTTCATCAGGTGTTTATATTTGTTAATGGCGTGATCGGTGAGCAGGCCATCGACATCATTCCACTGTAGTGGCTCGATATTCAGGAATGCCTCCACTTCGGCGGCCAGTCCTGGCAGTACCGGTTTAAGGTAGATGGTGAGCACTCTAAAGGCGTTGATGATTGCGCTGCAGACTTGATGTAGCTGTTGCTCCTGTCCTTCTGCTTTGGCCATCACCCACGGTGCTTTATCACTCACATATTCGTTGGCCTGATCGGCGAGTGCCATGATCTCACGCATCGCTTCACTAAACTGACGTGCTTCAAAACGTGTTGCGATCTGTTCTGCCTGCGCCTGAATCTCGCTCACTAATTTTGCGCCGTCATCATCCAGTGTGGCAGCTAGCTGGCCATCAAAGCGCTTGCTGATAAAGCCCGCAGAGCGTGAAGCGATGTTGATGTATTTACCGATCAGGTTACTGTTAACACGCGCGGTGAAGTCTTCGAGGTTGAGATCAATATCTTCAACACGATCGCTTAGTTTCGCTGC
>UOFQ01000144.1_pt1 | contig 11105 bp, 9 predicted proteins | sample 1988961 | NCBI WGS metagenome assembly UOFQ01 (sample SAMEA4712195, study PRJEB27164) | hydrothermal vent metagenome | biome: marine basaltic hydrothermal vent biome; feature: marine hydrothermal vent; material: mineral | place: Pacific Ocean | collected 2011-06-14/2011-07-23 | depth 1719 m | reverse complement strand
GAGTTTTTACGCCATTTACACGCACTTAAAGGGGCTGTATTGGTGTATGGGGTTGACGAGATGGTGAGCAATATTCAGCATCTTGAATCATACGTGGTGGCTTTTTTGAAAGGTGAATTGAAGGCGAGTGAAACACTATTTGAGTTGATGAATCGCTATGTTGCTCGTATGAATGCAGTGACTGAGTTGTTGGAGCAACAGCAGGCTGACAGCATATCGGCGGTGAAAGAGTCGGTGGTAGCGATGCCGGGCGTTTTACCTGAGCGCATAGAGCAATTGCAGGGGGATGCTGAGCAACTTAAGTCTGGCCTGCCATTGGCGCAAAAATTACCTCGCTTACGATTTTTGGTTGAGCGCGCGAGCACCATGCTGGGCAAGTCCGTTCGGTTGATGGTGACGGGTGAAGATGTGGCGCTGCCTGCTGAACTCATCGGTAAATTGATCGCCCCGCTGGAGCTGTTGTTGTGGAACGCGATTGATCATGGAATAGAGTCTCCTGCAGTGAGGGCGGAGGCAGGTAAATCAGAAAATGGGATGATAACACTCACTTTAACGCTCGACCAGGAGCGCTCAATGGGGGTGATTACGGTTGCCGATGATGGCGCTGGTATTGATGAAGAGGCGGTACGTGAAAAGGCGCTGCTGAGTGGTTACCTGACGTCGACTCAGGCAGCTAAGCAAGTGGCGCTGTCGGAGATGATTTTTCATCCTGGGCTAAGCACTTCATTGGTGGTTTCATCTGTCTCAGGCAGAGGGATGGGGCTGGATGTGGTGAACACAGCAGTGAGTCGTCTCGGTGGTCATGTGACGGTGCAGACGGCGCGTGGGCAAGGCGCTAGTTTTACCCTTTCTGTGCCGCTCTAGCAGTCTGCAGACTCGCTATCACCCCAGGTCGCCCCAGTGTGTTTGCAGTGCGGCTAATGCCGTGATACTGGCCGTTTCAGTGCGCAAGATACGAGGGCCAAACTGAATCCCCTGAAATCCGCGTTGAGAGGCGCGCTCGATCTCGTTTTCACTAAGCCCCCCCTCTGGGCCGATTAACAGTGATATTGGCCCGGAGGGGCGCGCTAGCTGGCGCAAAGAGTGTGCTGCTCGATGATGTAGCACGAATGGTTGTGTTTCAGCGTGGTTTCCGCCAAGCCAGTGCGCTAGTGAGGTGACTGGCTGGATTTCAGGGATGCGATTGCGGCCGCATTGCTCGCAGGCGCTGATGATAACCCCCTGCCAGTGCAGTAACCGTTTGGCTGAGCGCTTCTCATCTAGTTTGACGCCGCAGCGTTCGGTGGTGAGTGGAATGATGCGATTAACGCCAAGTTCAACGGACTTTTGCAAGGTATAGTCCATTCGTTCACCGCGCGAAATTCCTTGTGCGAGTGTTATCTGTAGCGGGGATTCAGATTCACGTGGGTTGAACTCGCCGACTTGAGCATGAATTGTCTGTCGTTCAATCGAGGTGAGCGTTGCACTGTATTCGCCACCTTTGCCATTAAACAATGTGATCTTGTCGCCGCTTTTGAGGCGTAATACTCGCCCGATATGGTTGGCTGCACTGCCTTCGATTGTGATTTCTGAATTGGTCGCAAGCGAAGCTGTAATGTATATGCGGGGCATCTGTTGGCAGAGAGTCTATGTATAATGGTGTCTGTAGGGGGATTGTAACACTTCACCAGGATGCCTGTGATGTGTGTGGCGATTGTCCTTATAAAATCGGGGTTGTAGTGGGCAATAAAAACGCTAAACTCTTCAGCTGAATTTGATAAGTTTTGTTTAAGGAGATCGAAAAATGAGTGTATTGGTAACCAAAGAAGCCCCAGATTTTACCGCGGTAGCGGCGATGCCTGATGGCAGCTTTAACGAGGAATACAAACTTTCTGATTCGCGTGGTAAGTACGTTGTCCTGTTCTTTTATCCACTGGATTTCACCTTTGTCTGTCCGTCTGAGTTGATTGCGTTTGATCACAGAATTGCTGAATTTGAAAAACGTAACGTACAGGTGATTGGCTGTTCTGTGGATTCACACTTTTCCCATCATGCATGGAAAAATACGCCAGTAGACCAGGGTGGTATTGGCAATGTGAAATACCCGCTAGTGGCTGATCTGACCAAAAACATCGCGCGTGATTATGATGTTCTGCTGGATGAAGCCGTGGCCCTGCGTGGTTCATTCCTGATTGATAAAGAAGGTGTGGTTCGTCACCAGGTAGTGAATGACCTGCCGCTGGGCCGTAATATCGATGAAATGCTACGCACCATTGATGCGCTGCAGTTCACCGAAGAGCATGGTGAAGTTTGTCCTGCTGGCTGGAAAGAAGGTGATAAAGGAATGAGCCCAACGGCAGAAGGTGTGGCTTCTTACCTGGCAAATGAGTCTGATAAGCTATAACCGCTTATACTGCCAGACTGTAGAAAAGGCGACCATCTGGTCGCTTTTTTTTATGCGGCTGAGTTAGCTCGCCTTTTCGACTTCCCTGTTGTCGCTGGGTATGGCGCTTGCAGTGGTTAAGTCGATATCCTCTAGAATAGCGTCGATATCATCGACACTAACATCAAGCTCCTTTTCAGTGGCGGGGGCTACTGTTTTTTCATCTGATGCTGTATTGGTAGCGAGCAGGGCATCGATGTCATCGGGGGCGATCTTTTTTTCTTCGGTAGTCTTGTTAGCATCGGATGCTGGTTCGGCAGTTTCGCTATCTGCAGTAGCTGCCAGTAGTGCATCGATATCATCTGGATCAAAGTTTTTATCAGTGTTTTTTACTTCAGTGGGTGCTGTTGCGGGGGTATTGCTGTTAGCAACGAGCAGTGCATCGATATCATCGACCGCAGGTGTATCTGTTGTTTCGGTTTTAGCGTTGCCCTCAGGGGGCGAAGATGATGAGTCGGTATCGAGTCCAGGATCTATCTCCAGGTCACTTTTATCTGTTGCACGATCAATCGTGCTGCCTGCTGGTTCAGCATCACTGCCGGGGATGGCATTTTCGTCGATGCTGAAAAAAGGATTATTGTCGTCTGCGTCTGCGTCAGGTTCGTCTATGCTGGTGGGCGCAGCTGGCTCGGTATTTTCTGTTAATACAGGGGTTTCATCTGTACTGTCTTCAATGGTTGTGATTACTGCCTCATCAGCCATCTCTGTTGATGCCTCTGTGTTGTCGATATCCGCAGGGAGTTCCTCTGTTTTTATTGGGGTGTCATCGGAGAAGACAGGGGGCTGATCTTGCTGGATTTCCTCGCTGGTCGCATTAGAGTTTTCTTTTTCTGCGATTTTTTCTGTGGTTACATTACGCCCGCCACTGAATGCAGAGATGAATTCAGAGACAGTTTCTCGCATCTCTTTTTTTGCCGTATCGAGTTCTTTTTCCAGGCGGTTATTGAGTTGTTGTGATGTGTTGAGCTCGTATTGTAAGCGGGTGTTCTCATTTTTGAGTTCTTCACCATTTGTGACGGTAGTGGCGGGCGAACTGTTGTCGATGCTAATCGTACCGAGCCTGGTACTGGATTCTGTCAATGCAACGATATTTTTATCGAGTGTTTTTAGCGCCTCGCTGTCTCTATCAGCATAGATGTTCATCATGGTGATGTAGAACTCTATTTCTATGTCGCGAATTTTTTTAGCGGCGGCGCTGAGCGCATCGCTATCCAGGTCGTGAGTCTCTTTAAGCTTGATTGATAACACATTGAGGCGCTCTTCTTTGCTCTCTTTTATTTTTTCAGTAAGCGCTAGTAGCGCTTTTTTATCTTTGCGCTGCTCTTTGACCTTTAAAAAAACAAGGGTGCCGCATACGACTAATAAAAGCAGAATGATTTCTGCGAAGATGAGCGATAGTGATGCATATAAGCTATTCATGAGCGAGTGCTTCCCACGGTTTTTCCTGTGCGGATTTTGGTCGGGTTTTCCATTTTCTATATCCAAAGAAGATGCCACCACCCAGCAGGAGGTTGAATATGACAAATGGTATTGAGATGGCTATCCAGTTAACTTCGTTGTCACTTGTTATTTCTGCTTCTGCTTCTGCGACAGGTGTTAATTCATTGGCATCGAGAGTTCTAATTGCTTCGGCTTGTTGTGTTTGCGTACCCAATAAGATGGGGCCTACACGGCTTTCGACTGGGCGGCCATTGGGGCGTATTCCTGTGATCTCAATGGTAACGCTATGTTGCTGGTCAGAAGCAAAATTACCTAAAGGTAGTTTCCATTCATTATGACTGCTGCGTGGGATTACGATATGTTGAATTTTACCGGCACTGTCTGAGATGATTGCAATCATATTGATCGAATCTGGATTGATCATATCAGCCCGAGGAATGACGAACAGCGTCTCTATCTCGACATCAAGGATTTTTTCGGGTTTGATAGCGGTGATCACCGGTGAGGCGTATACATTGATCAGGTGCCTTTTTTCACGTTTAAAAGTAACTCCATCAACTCGGGTGATAAGCTCGTGTTGCCCTTCTGTGAGTACATCACTAAGGTTGATGCTATAGGTGCCATCCTTTGCTTTTTGATCAGCGACATCACCGTTATCTTTTAGTTTGTGTCGCGTCTGGTTCTCTTTGTGTGTCTGTTGTAGTTTGATGTCGACAAAGCGATGAAAAGCGGGTCTGGTGATGACCTTGCCTTCGTTGGTGAGAGAGGCGAAATAGTATTGTTCATCATCCAGGTAGATATTGTTGGGGAATGATGTGGTAACAAGTTTCAGGTCGGTCACTACCATTGCGCGATTATCAGGATCGGTGTCGGCATCAACATACCAGGTGCCACTAGCTGGGTTGGTGATGGTGATGATATTGTAGCGTGATTCATGGTGCCAGCTAACATTTTGCGGTGGGTTATTACGCCCAAAAACGCTCTCTTTGGGGGGGGTGATCATGGTTGGTTGCGCATCATTGCGGCTAAAAATTAATAATGTCATCTCATTGATACTGCTATCGACGACGACTTTGTTTTCGATCAATGGCAGCATGTCTGGTTGGGTTGTTTTTTCAAACATACGAAAGAAAATACGCTCAAGTCCTTCAGCGTCTTTTGCTTTTTCATACCAGCCATTAGATGAGGCTGCGAGTTGTTGCAGGAGAAGCTCATCCGCCTCACCTGAGAGGGCAATAGTGTGTACTGTTGCGCCAGACCTGGCGAGTCGCGGCACAATATTGTTAATGATGTTATCTCGAGATATACGGTTTTTATTGGCATCTTTGTCGATGTCGACAAGCCCATCGGTTAGCAGAATAATGGTGCGCTCAATTTCTGGATTATCCTGCTTCCAGTCCCAGGTCGATTTCTGAAGGGTCTCTTCAATATTGGTAAACAGTCCGTTGGAGCGGATTTCGCCAGCTGCTTTGGTGGCGCGTCGTTTCCATTGTTTATCAACGGGGGCGAGTGGTACTAGCATGTTGACGTGGCGCCCAAAGGTCCACACACCTGCCTGTGCATTGCTGGGTAGCAGGTTGGCAAGCAAGCGCAAGGCTGGGATGCGAAGGTTGTCGGGGTCGTTCCATTTCATGCTGCCTGAAACGTCGATAAGGATTCTTATGTCGTGTGCCGCTGTGGCAGGTTTTGTGTTGGCGAGCACGTGCGTATGCCAGCCAAAAAATAGAAAGGCGGTAATGACTGCAATTTTAAGTCCATTTTTTTTCAAAGCGCACCTGGTGAAAGAAACGTTTTTATTAACGATCATATCGGTGTAACTATTTGATTCTTTAAAAGTGATGTTTAGCTGGTTGAGTTCCATGTTGTGGTGACCGTAGTGCTGTGTTTGTTAGTCGTCCGATTGCGCACCGCGATTATGTTGAAGGCATCATGACCATGCTTTTTATGTGTTATTTTTTCTGATGGTATATTTCTAATGCTCGAAAAAACCACATTTAAAAGATGGTCAATATGGCTATAACATCATAATAAATATGTTATTTTTCTTTAAAATAATACTTGCAAATTTGTTGAGTGTTTTGCTATGTTACTTGTCGAGGGGGGATGCAGCGGTAAGGCATTCCTGACATACATACAGAGTTTGATTTTGAGGAGATGAGAATAATGTCTGATGCAAATATTTCGAAGACGGATGGCCTTTTTGTTTTTGCTATTGCAGCAATCATCACTGTTTTAGGGCTGGTTGGCACCAACATCTAATGTTTTTTCGTGAGCGAGTTGATTTTACTCACGAGAGATGATGCTTTAAGCAGTAAAAATTTAGAATTCGCTTGCTCCGCTATAATAATGGTTGTGGGTAAGCAACTCCAGGCGGTGGTTCGAGTTGAATCCCAGATAGGTTGCTGAACGCCTTATCTGGGAATTAACGCCACCGCTTTTTTATTTTTCACCCTCCTTTCTTGTGATTTCTTAAGCTTTTTTGCGCAAAAACTGCATGGCGTGTATTGATCTCAGGTAGTTGGTCTGATTGTGCCCAGCAGTTCTCAATTTTAGCCAGGTGGGGGTATTGCTGCATTCAGCGCAGTACTGGCATGCCCAATCGTTTGAATTTGAGCATTTGCACGCTATTTTGCAGTTTTTTAACTGCGCAGTTCATTGACGCTGGCCTGGTTAAGCCGTGTTTTTAGCGCGATGATGGTGTTTTTTCATTGATAAAGCGAGTGTCGGGTGCTTTGATTTTTCATGTGGCGTGCTGCTTCTCTAAAAAATTTTTAATGGTTTACAGGGTGTAAGGCACGCGATTGCTGCAATGTAGGGAATTCACCTGTTTGTTGTTGGAAATATGGGCTTGATTCTATTACCTTCTTTATGTATGGTTTAAATGCCTCCTCAATAAGAGGGGAATTATCCCGCCAGTTTAGTAGGTTAATTTACTGAGGAATTGGTTGATAAATACTTAAGTTTAATACCGAATTAGGAGTGCTTTTATGTCAACTGCAGTAAATGTTAATAAGAATGACTCAATGATTGTTATCGCAACTACCGCTATTGTGCTTGGTTTGTGGGCGGTTGCACTTGTTATTGGCTAGTACAGTAACAGTGAGACCCTTGCACGAGTCTATTTTCCGCTCCAGCTGCGTTATAAATGATCTCAAAACAGTCATTTACTTCGTGTAGACTCCGTTTTTTCGATCATTTATGCCTTGCTGGAACGAAAACTAGTTCCCGTGCAAAGGTCTCACAATATAGATTTATGTGCAGTCGCTCATAGATTAATGAATAGCCGGTGTGATATTGCTCGCACCGGCTTTTTTTTACCTGTTATTATTTGATTTTATTGTTTAAGTCAATGTTGGTATGAGCGTGGTGTGGTTGATTCGGTTACACTGGCGCGATGCAGACTCGATTCAAATTACTTAACATGCTGTCGGATGGCAACTTCCATTCAGGGGGTGCGTTGGGGCTTGAATTAGGCGTTGGGCGGAGTGCTATTTGGCGGCATGTTCAGACATTGCGTGGTTATGGGCTCGATATCTATGCGGTGACGGGAAGAGGTTATCGGCTCAGAACACCACTCGAATTGCTTTGTGAGTCACGAATTATTGATGGTCTGCCGCAGGCGGCACGTCCTTTGGTTGCTGATATTGATCTCCACCCTATGCTGGATTCTACTAATAGTTACTTGATGCGCTCGCAGGCGTTGTCGTTGCCAACAGGCTCTGTCTGCATGGCTGAATATCAGTCAGCAGGGCGTGGTAGACAAGGGCGCCGCTGGCGCTCTTCGTTTGGCGCTAATCTCTGTTTCTCATTGGTGTGGCGTTTCAATTGTGGGCCTGATGCCCTTTCTGGGCTATCGCTAGCGGTGGCGGTGGCGGTGGCGGAGGGATTGACATCATTGGGGTTGGCGCAACCAGGGGTGAAATGGCCTAACGATCTATATGTAGCAGGACGGAAACTAGCGGGCATACTGTTGGAGATGAGTGGTGAATCATCGGCGGCAAGTCGGGTGGTGATTGGCGTAGGGATCAATCTGAGGATGCCATCCGATATCGATGAGCCAATCGACCAGCCATGGGTGGGGCTGGATGAACTGTTGCCCGAAGCGGTTTCGCGTAATCGCGTGGCCGGTGTTTTGATTGGCTCGATTGCCGAAGCGTTGGTTGAATTTGAGGCAAAAGGTTTTGCCCCATTTTTACCGCGATGGCGACAGTGGGATGTGATGGCGGATAAACGAGTGACATTGCAGCAGGCTCAAGCGGTGGTTGAAGGTGTCGCCTGTGGAGTGGATGCATCGGGTGCACTGTTGATTAAACGAAGGGGTGAAACTTGTCGTTATATGTCGGGGGACGTCTCGTTGCTGCGTGAAGTTTCAGCATCGCTTTGATTAGCATTGAATGGATTGTGGAATCGCGATGATTTTGTTGCTGGATATTGGCAATACGAGAATAAAGTGGGGTGGCCTTGTCGGTGGTGAATTCCTGCCGGGCAGCGCGCTACAGCGTGGTGATGGTGATGTGACTAGCATGATCAGCGCAGTAGAGGGGAAGCAGTACTGTCCCTCACACGTGGTTGTTTCAAATGTTGCGCAAGATGAATACCACGCGCGGTTAGTGAGTGAGGTCGGTAGGCGCTGGGGATGCGAGGTTGAATTTGTGGCGACTCAGGCAACAGCCTTTGGGGTTGTTAATGGCTATGATGAGCCGCAACGCCTTGGTGTGGATCGTTGGTTAGCCCTGATTGCGGCGCGGCAGGTAGTGGATGGCGCACTTTGTGTGATTGATTGTGGCACGGCGTTGACAGTTGATTTGTTGACTCAAGAGGGGGTTCACTTGGGTGGCATAATTGTACCGGGGGTGACGTTGATGCGGGAGGCGTTGGTGAACAATACAGAAGGTCTAGATGTGACGAGCGAATGGCAGGCAGAGGATGGGGGATTATTAATGGCGCGGAATACGGCTGATGCAATTGCAGGTGGCGCGCACTATTCATTGGTGGCGCTGATTGACCGTGCCGTGTTGGATGCACGAACGCTACTGGATAATGACCTCTCTGTGGTGCTCACAGGTGGTGATGCCAATACGCTTAAAACGCATTTAAAGTGTGACAGCCTGTTCGAACCAGACCTGGTGTTAAAAGGGCTGGCAGTCGTTGCTAAGGTAGTTAAGCAATGAGAGCATTTGTGCTGATGGTATTGGTGCTCAATGTGCTCTTTTTTGTCTGGCACTATATTAGTAGCCTGGCGCCACAGGAGGCAGAAGAGGTGGCGCTGGTGCCATCTGCGGCGGGGTCGGTGGCACCATCGCTGGTGCTTATCAGTGACGTGTCTTCTATTGCGCTCAATGTGAAAGAGGCGAAGGAGAACCAGTCGGCGGCAGTGACGGTTGCGCAGCCGTTGGTAGCGGTGGCTGAAGTAAAGCCGGAGCCGAGACCGGAGCCGATCAAGACCGCTGTGGCAAGGCCCTCAGCGCAAACAGTACAACCTGAGCTGGCAGTTGAAATTGATAAGGTCGATGTCGCGGCCTCACCTTCGCCCGTTTCGCTTTGTTATAAGGCAGGGCCATTTAAGCAGCGCGCTGAACCGCAAGAATTGGTTGCAATGGTCGAACAGCATGGTTTTGATGCTGCCATTACTGCGCGTAAGGTAGAGCATTTGCTGGGTGAATGGATCTATCTGACCGAGTACGAGACGATTAAGCCTGCACGTGCCGATGTAATGGCACTCAAAGCGCAGGGCATCAAAGATGTTGCGATTGCGCGCCTGGACAATGGAGAGCTAATCATTTCACTCGGGATCTTTGGTCAGGAGGCATCGCTGAAGCGGCGCTTGCAGGAGCTCAGGAGACTGGGGTATGTCAATTACCAAACCAGAAGACATTATCGTGAAGTGGAGGCATTTTGGTTGGTGCTCTCCGGCTTCGAAGGGGATCAACAGCGCATCCTGACCGACGAGCTAGGGGTGGTGCTGTCAGATCGTTTTCCAGTAGCACAACTGGCAACCGTTGGATGTCGTTGAATGGCAAGCAAGGGAATGTCCTTGATATTGTTACAAAATCGACTACATAAGCACTAAAGGCCTCGCCCGCTTATCTGCTATACTGCGGCGCATATTATTTAGTATGCCTCGCCAGGGAATGGGAACCTCAGATTATTCAGAGGCTCCCAGGCACATCACTCTGGGAGAGAAAATTGATGAGTAACCACAAAACAACCTCGGCTCGATGGCGCTTCTGCTCAGCTTTATTACCGCTTGTTTTTTTATCTGCCTGTAGCAGCGGTGGCGGTGGTTCGACTGCCGATACCACTGCACCAGCCATCACCACCCCTGTCGATACCACTGCACCAGCCGTCACCACCACCACCCCTGTCAATGCCGCTACCGCGGTGGCAAAAAATAGCCCCATGACGGCGACCTTTAATGAAGATATTTTTGTCGTCACAGTCGATGCCACCAGTTTTACGCTCGCAACATCCGTCGGCAATACACCGGGCAGTGTCACCTTCGATAGCGCCAGCAATGTGGCGAGCTTTACCTCGAACAGCCCTCTTGGACCGCTCACCACTTACACCGCCACATTAGGTACTGCCATCACCGACCTAAGTGGTAACCCTCTGGCGGCCAATCACAGCTGGTCGTTTACCACCGCCGATGGTGCCTGGGGCAGCGCCGAGCAGATTGAGGTCGAGAATGCGGGAAGTGCAAGTTCTCCGCAAATTGCCTTTGATAGCAACGGCAATGCCCTGGCAGTGTGGTTTCAATGGGATGACACTCGCAGGAACATCTGGGCCAACCGCTTTGATGGCAGCAACTGGGGAGCGGCTGAGCAGATTGAGGACGACGATGTAGGAAGTGCATTACATCCGCAAATCGCCTTTGACAGCAACGGCAATGCCCTGGCAGTGTGGCACCAATGGGATGGCATCCGCTGGAACATCTGGGCCAACCGCTTTGATGGCGCCAACTGGGGAGCGGCTGAACAGATTGAGGACGACGATGCGGGAGATGCATTCGATTCGCAAATCGCCTTTGACAGCAACGGCAATGCCCTGGCAGTGTGGGAGCAAACCGATGGCACCCTCATTAATATCTGGGCCAACCGCTTTGATGGTACCAGCTGGGGAACGGCTGAGCTGATAGAAGACGACGATGCGGGAAATGCACGTGACCCGCAAATCGCCGTTGACAACAACGGCAATGCCCTGGCGGTGTGGTTTCAATCGGATGATACCCGCAGGAACATCTGGG
>UOFQ01000194.1_pt1 | contig 11189 bp, 10 predicted proteins | sample 1988961 | NCBI WGS metagenome assembly UOFQ01 (sample SAMEA4712195, study PRJEB27164) | hydrothermal vent metagenome | biome: marine basaltic hydrothermal vent biome; feature: marine hydrothermal vent; material: mineral | place: Pacific Ocean | collected 2011-06-14/2011-07-23 | depth 1719 m | reverse complement strand
AGCTGGGCATTAGGTAGTAGCGGTAACATCTGTCTGGCTGTTTTTGGGCGAGATAATGTATCGCGTTTGCCAAAGATCATTAATGTTGGTTGGGTGATCTTTGCAAGCTGATCTCGCAGGTCGACTTCCCGCAGTATTTTCAGGCCACCCTGCAGAGCGACCGGGTGAGGTGCTTTGTTTGAATTCATCAATTTATGCAGTTTGCGAAGTATCACATGGCTTTCATCGCTGCCCATTATCTGTAGCGCAATAAAGCGTTGTAGTGTTTGTTGAGTGTTGTTGTTTAATGACTTAGAAAATTGCTGTAATATTTTTGTTGAAATAGCATAGCGCCAATCATCATCGCGCACGAAGCGGGCGATGCTAGCGACGAGGATTAGTTTTTTAATTTTTTGTGGATGGCGCAGTGCAATTTGCATCGCAACCATCCCGCCGAGTGACCAGCCAATGAGATTGCCCTGTTCGGGTAGTGTTTCTGCAATCTGGTCTGCAAGTGTTTCAATAGTGTAATCACCGGCTGGCATTGGGCTGTGCCCGTGGCCGGGTAGGTCGATGCAACTAACTTGTGCGTTGTTTACTAATGTATGAGCGGTCTCTTGCCAGATCGTAGCGTTAAATCCCCAGCCATGCAGCAGTGCGATGTGTTCGCCGCTGTCGCCACTTTTGATGCTGTTAATATTATTTGTCATCGTGTTTAATCACGCTGTCGAGCGCTGACAATAGTTGCTCGATATGTTGCTCGCAGTGATTTGCCGAAAAGGTGATGCGTAACCGTGCCGTACCATCGGCTACCGTTGGTGGTCGGATTGCACTAATCAAAACCCCCTGTTGTTGTAGTGCTGTGCTGATGCGAATTGCTTCACCCGAGTCACCAATCAATAGTGGCTGTATTGGCGTAGTTGATGGCATCAGGTTTAGCCCAAGTTGTTGGGCGCCACTGCGAAATCGTTTGATTAATATTTGCAGGTGTTCTCTGCGCCACGCTTCAATCGCTATTAATTTAAGACTGGTCAATGTCGCATGTGCAATGGCCGGTGGTAGCGCCGTCGTATAGGTGTAAGTGCGCGCTCGCTGAATCAATGTTTCAATTAGCTCGTCGCTACCGGCGACAAATGCCCCGGCGGTACCAAACGCCTTGCCGAGTGTGCCCACTAATATCGGCACGTTATCATTGTTAAGTCCGTAGTGTTCAATTGTACCGCGACCATGTTCACCTATGACGCCGATGCCATGAGCATCGTCAATCATCAATGTTGCATTGTGCCTGGTGGCAGTTGTGGTGAGTTGTGGTAGCGGTGCGATGTCACCATCCATGCTGAAGACGCCATCGGTAATAATAAAGGGATGGTCGTCATTCGACTTTTCGAGACGCTTGTTCAGTGCTTCAATATTATTATGTGGGTAGCGTCGCATTGTTGCACCGCTGAATTTCGCGGCATCAATCAGTGATGCGTGGTTAAGGCGATCTTCATGAATCACATCTTGTTTACCTGATACCGCGCTGATCGTGCCGAGGTTTGCCATATAGCCGCTGGAGAAGAGTAGTGCGCGTGGTCGCTGGGTAAATTCAGCAAGTGCTTCTTCGAGTGCGTGGTGTGCATGGCTATGTCCGGTAACCAGATGTGATGCACCGCTGCCGACGCCATAACGTTCGGCACCTTCTTTTAGTGCGTTGATCAATGCTGGGTGATTGGCGAGGCCAAGGTAGTCGTTGCTGCAAAACGACAATAAGGGCTTGCCATCGCATTGCAGCTCAACACCCTGAGGGCTATCGATCACCTTGCGTGATCGATAGAGAAATTGCTCTTTTTGTTGTGCTAGCCCAGATGTTAGTCTGGCAGTGAGATCGAATGCCATTGAAGCAGGTCGATTTGATTTAGGTAGTGATTGCGCTGCGGCGAGTCTGGGTATCTTCACGTGCGGTAAGGTGTAGATCCTGAATCATCTTGATGTCCTGCTCAACTTTACGCCCGGTGGTGGTGAGGTAGTCACCAATCATCACGCCGGAGGCACCCGCCATAAAGATCATCGATTGCATGTCGCCGAGGAAGTGACGGCCACCCGCGATACGGATTTCTGCTTGCGGCAACATGTAACGGAACACCGCGATGCTCCTGAGAATTTCCTGCGGCACCATGGTGCTCTGTTCTGCCATCGGGGTGCCATCCTGTGGATTAAGAAAGTTGAGTGGTACCGACTTAACATCGTTTTGGCGCAATGTTTCGGCTAGTTCAATACGTTGCTCCAGTGACTCCCCCATGCCAAGAATGCCACCGGCGCAAACGCGTAGCCCAGCCTCGGTTGCATGACGAATGGTGTCGATATTTTCCTGGTAGGTGTGGGTAGTGCAGACATTATCAAAAAAGCTTTCGGCACATTCGAGGTTATGGTGATAGTTTTCCATCCCCTGCTCTTTGAGCATTTCGGCCGTTTCGCGGTCAAGCGCGCCGAGGCTGGCGCAGCGACCGATCTCGCTATGTTCTTTTAGCTCGCTGAAGTATTCCTTTAACTGATTGCGTTCTTTATCGGAGCGCACCCCCCATCCTTTGGATACTACGCCGAAATCGCTCGCCCCCCACTCACGCGCTTGTCTGGCCTGTGATACCAGTTCTTCTGGTTTAATGTAATCGTAAACCGGCGCTTTAGTCTCTTTATGGTGGCCACTTTGTGAGCAGAAAGAGCAATTTTCGGAGCAGTTGCCTGAGCGTACGTTCGAGATCGCGCACACTTCAACTTTGTTGCCGCGGAAATTGCGGCGGATACGATCAGCGCCGGCCATCAGCCAGGTGAGGTAGTCGTCATCAAGGTTGATCATCCAGCGACCTTCATCAACGCTCATTTCGCCATCCTTGAGGATGCGCTGGGTGATCTCGTCGATACGGGTATAGTTCTCGTTCATGCTGGCTCCGAAATTGATGAGGATTGTATCGTGCAAAGGTCTCATTGTATAAAGGGTATGAATATTGAGGCGTAGCGCGGCCGCTGTCAACTTCTAGGGAGTCGGTATGGTTCACAACTGTCTAAAAACTATACGCAATTACCTGCTGCCGCCAATTTGTGTCACCTGTGGGCAGGAGGCGGAAGGTGCGCTGGATCTGTGTCAGGGTTGTCTATCTGCTATGCCCTATTTGGGACAGGCATGTCGCCAGTGTGCTTTGCCGTTGGCGGAGTCTGGGGTATGTGGTAGTTGCCTGAAGGTGCCACCGCCGTTCGAGCAGGCCTTTAGTCTGTTCCGTTACACCCACCCGGTTGATCACCTGATTCAACAACTCAAATTTAATCGACGGCTGGTGAATGCACGTTTGTTGGGGGCGTTGATGGCTGAATCACTGCAGCAGCAGGAGCAGAGATTGCCCGACCTGATTGTGCCGGTGCCACTACATCGGCGACGTTTGCAGACACGCGGCTATAATCAAGCGGTCGAACTGGCACGACCGGTGAGCAAGTTGCTTGGAGTGCCGCTGGAATTTTCCTGTTGTCATCGCACCCGAGAAACCGCGGTGCAATCTGATCTGCCTGCAAAACAGCGTCGATCCAATATCAAAGGGGCCTTTGAGGTGGGTGGTGTGTTGAGCGGCAAACATGTGGCGGTTATCGATGATGTAATGACAACGGGTAATACCGTGACAGAACTAGCGCAAGTCATGCGAGATAGTGGGGTGCAAAAAGTGGATATATGGGTGTGTGCGCGCGTTCCTTAGTTGGGTTGATTGTGTGGCTGTGGTAGATTGAGGCCAATTGATCATTGTTCTGGCTCAAATGGGTCGAACGTTAAGGAGTAAATGAATGTTTAAGCGTTACACCACCTTGCTTGCAGCTTCGATGATGTTGATGTCTACATCGATGGTAAAGGCTGATGCACTGGATCTCAATTTGAACAATGATAGTGTTCAACTGCTCTATATTTCACCGTTTATGAGTGATTCTGATCTTGGTGGCGCGAATCTGGAAGTCGGTATGCTTTATACTGAGGCGGACGATTATCTCGGTATTGTTGGGTTAGATATTAAGGGTGAAGCGGGTAGTGGCTCACCGGGTTTAGTTGCAGGCGTGGGTGTTCGAGGTTATGGGATGAGCATCGATACCGTGGATATTGGTGCGCTAGCGATTGGTGGGTTGTTGCAGTACTCCCCCCCTTCAATGAACCGTTTGAGTATTGTCGGTCAGGTTTTTTATGCGCCTGAAATTTTGACGTTTATGGATGGCAAAAACCTGCAGTCTGCTGAATTAAGAGTCGAGTATAAAGTTTTGACTCAGGCGACTGTTTACCTGGGTTACCGTGATATTGAAGCTGATTTAGATGCTGTTGGCGGTGGCAGTGATAGTATTGATATTGATAATGGCGGGTATCTTGGTCTGCGTTTTATGTTCTAGGACTGGTGCTTCTGGCGACTCTTTATTTATTCATTTTGAACGCTTCTCGGCAGCATATTGTGGCGGCGGCAATCGTGCGCGATGGCAAGCTGTTGCTGGCGCGCCGCCATGTTGATGCGCATCAGGGTGGTTTGTGGGAATTTCCAGGCGGAAAGGTAGAGTGTGGTGAGGATGTGCGCAGTGCTCTTGCGCGTGAACTTGATGAGGAGTTGGGCATCACACTTGAATCGGCAAGGCCGCTGATTACTGTGCCGCATGATTATCTCGATAAATCGATTTTGCTGGATGTGTGGCGTGTCGATGGTTTTTCAGGTGATGCCCATGGTCGAGAGGGGCAGCCGCTCATGTGGGTCACGATTGATGAGTTGCAACAACATGACTTTCCTCGGGCAAACTTACCGGTGATTACTGCTATGCAGTTGCCCGCCCATTATTTGATTACGCCTGACCCTGTGAAAGAGGGTGATCAATTTTTGAAATGCCTGGAAGTCTCACTGCAAGCGGGTGTACGCCTGGTGCAGTTGCGGGCTAAATCACTGCCGAGGCAGGCGTACTGCGCGCTTGCTGTTGAGGTAAAGGTTTTGTGCCGCCGTTATGGAGCGAAGCTGTTGCTGAATGGTACGGCTGAGATGGTGTTAGAGGTGGGGGCGGATGGCTTGCATCTCTCGGGGTATGAGCTGTCATCATTGATTAGTCGCCCGTTGGGGAGTGATTATAAGCTCTCGGCTTCTTGCCACAATGCGGCTGAATTAAAGCAGGCGAGTGATGTCGGGGTCGATTTTGCGGTGCTTTCCCCAGTGATGCCGACTAATACACATCCGGGTGCTGAAACACTGGGTTGGCAACAGTTTGAGTTGTTGCTGGAAGCGAGTCCAGTACCTGTTTATGCGCTTGGTGGAATGACGCTTGCTGATTTGGCAACGGCACAGGGCGCTGGTGCGCAGGGGCTTGCTGCGATTGGTGCTTTATGGGATTTGGAAAGCCTTTAAGGGCGCCTCTATTAATTCTGAGCGCAGCAGATTGGAGACCCAAATTTGCCACAGCAAGGCGCGAATCGTAGCTAATAGCGGGCCTATTGGCAAGATTTGTGACGCCGCTGTGGCGGATTTGGGGTTCAAGATGCGCGTTCATGAATTAATAGAGGCGCCCTCAAGTCCAACAGCCTTCCGGTACTATTTTAACTGTTAGCGGTCGTTGAAATCTGTCTCTTCATCGGGGTGAATTTGTGTTGTCCCTGGAATGCGGTGTTCTTCATCACTCCATTTCCCCAGGTCGATCAGCTGGCATCGTTCACTACAGAATGGGCGCCAGTGTGCGCTTGACCATTCAATCTGTTTGTTACAGGTAGGGCAGTTAATGTTCATTCGGTAGAACGCTAGATTGCGCAGGTGGTGAGAATAAAAGCGATATCTTGCGATGATTGAGTAGGGCGATCCTGAAAGTTGGTGCTCATAAAGCGTACCGTGAAGCGGTGTTTGCCGCCACTGATTTCAGCGAAGCAGGGAAGGTTCTCTGGCATGGTGACGCGAATCAATTGAAACGGTGCGCTGGTTTCCAGGGTTCGCTGGAAAAAGCCTGATTCTGCAGTTTCACTAGTAGAGGTAGCACTGTCACGAATCAGCTTGAGTATCAGGCTGATGGCGGCACGGATATCGCTAAAGCTTGAAATCCACAGCTGCAGATCTTCCTGGCGTTTCTCAATGGAGCGTTCTAGCCAGTAGTGATAGCTTGGCAAATCGAAATCGCAGGTTCCACCAGAAATACTGCTACGCTGTTTGATGCTGCTGAGAAATTCATTCTGGCGTAGTTGGTGGCCAATTTGCCCCTGGGAGCCGTGAAGCCGGTCGACTAAGCGGTCGATCTCATCGAGCAGTGATGTCAGCATTTTATGATCGACACCCGGAGTTTGTTCGAGTCGTGCGAGCCCAGCGCTGATGCGTTCCAGTTCCATGATCACTTCAGTTTTAAGGTCTGCACGGCTAAATATATTCAGAATGTCTAACAGGGAGGCGAGTGTTGCTCGACTGTCCCATGCTGTATCACGAGGCAGGGTATGGTCGACCTGTTGAAAGAGAAAATCGAGTCTTAAAAAGAGGCGAATTCTCTCATTCAATGGTTGTTCGTATGTGGTTTGCCTCATTTTTCCGATTAAGCTAATAAGTAGTTTTACTTTGTTTTACAGATTACTGAATACTAAGGACTTTTACTGTCCTTCTAAGGCCTCTATCGGCTCCATTGTCTATCACCTTAGGTCGAATGGCAAATTAGCTTGTTAAGATGCCTGGCTATACCCCAGGTATTTTTGGTGTAACACTGCAATTTGTTGTTTTAGTTCTTCTAAGCTGCCATCGTTGTGAATGACCTCATCAGCAGCGGCGAGCCGCTCGTGACGTGATGCCTGTGCTGAAATGATCGCAGAAACCTCGTTTTCTGTTTGATTGTCGCGCCGGGTGACTCGGGCGAGTTGAGCGGATTCAGGTGTGTCGACAACAAGAATGCGATTGGCTATTCCTTCCTGATTGCTTTCAATCAGCAGTGGGATGACGACGATACAATAAGGTGCAGTGAGTGCTGAGACCTGGTATGCCACTTCTTTACGGATCAATGGGTGAAGGATTGACTCTAGTTGCGCCTTTTTTTCTGCATTTTGAAAGATTATCTGCCGTAGTTTTGCTCGGTCGAGCGAGCCATCAGTAGAGAGGATGATGGGGCCGAACTGCTTAGTGATTTCATCTAATGCTGGTTCACCTGGTGCGACAAGCTGGCGAGCAATGATGTCGGTATCAATAATTGGGGTGCCAAATGTTTCAAATAACTGACTAACGGTGGATTTTCCGCTGCCAATGCCCCCGGTGAGTGCGACAACTAACATGGATGACAGGTGGCCTTTGTTGAATTAAAGGCTCTATTTAGGGGGAGATGTTCATTGTTGTCAAATATGTCTGAATGATCTGGTCACCCCATAATAACGTGATCCAGCCCGCAGTGGCGAGGTAGGGGCCAAATGGAATGGGAATGTTTTTATCTCGACCGCGTACCACGATGAGGCTGATGCCGACGATAGCACCGACTATTGAGGAGAGCAGGATGATGGGCAGCACGGCTTGCCATCCTAACCATGCTCCCAGCATTGCCAGCAATTTGAAGTCGCCATGCCCCATGCCCTCTTTGCCGGTGGTTAATTTAAATAGCATATAGACCGACCAAAGGCTTAGATAGCCCACCAGACCGCCAATAATAGCCGATGCCGGGTCGGTGAAAACACCCGCGAGGCTAATCCCCAGGCCCAGCCAGAGAAAAGGCAGGGTGATGCTATCGGGTAGGAGTTGATGATCAAAATCGATCACGGTAAGAGTGATCAGTGCCCATGTGAGTAGCAGTGCGGCCGCCGCTTCCCAGGTTGGGCCGAAATGCCACGCGACGGCAATTGATAGTAGCGCAGTTGTCGCTTCGATAATGGGATAGCGCGCAGGGATTTTGATGCCGCAATCACTACAGCGACCTTTTAAAAATAGATAGCTGAGTATTGGAATGTTCTCTATCGCCTTGATTTCATGATTGCATTTTGGGCAGTGAGAGTTGGGGGTGATTAGATTGAACGGTTTATCTGTTTGCCCATCAGTTCGGGTGATTTCGAGTAGCTCATTGCATTGGCTGTGCCACTCTTTTTCCATCATGATCGGCAGGCGCAGAATGACGACGTTAAGAAAGCTGCCGATCAATAGGCCGAGAATGGCTATTATCGATATAAAGGCCGTAAGGTTTTCGTTAAACAAGAGCAGCATGATGTTTTTTATTTAAGTTCCAGTTAGGTGCCCTTTAGTCTATTGGCTAAACGACTTCGCCCATTTTGAAAATTGGCAGATACATAGCAACGACCAGGCCGCCTACGATAACACCCAGGAATGCCATGATCAGAGGTTCTAAAAGACTCGTAAGGCCATCAACAGCATCATCGACTTGTTCTTCGTAGAAATCGGCGACTTTGGATAGCATACTATCAATAGAACCGGCTTCTTCGCCAATGGCAACCATCTGAACGACCATGTTGGGAAATAGTCCTGATTGCTTCATCGTTGTGTTGAGTTGGTTACCCGTTGATATCTCATCGCGCATTTTTAAAATGCCAGTAGTGTAAACTGAGTTGCCTGCAGCACCCGCTACTGTGTTCATTGCTTCAACAAGTGGTACGCCAGCGGCGAACATGGTTGCCAGTGTCCTGGCAAAGCGGGCAATGGTTGCCTTGGTGATAATAGGGCCGATAATGGGTGCTTTAAGAACAACCTTGTCTAGTATTTCGTTGAATTTTTTTGAGCGCTGCTTTGCCAGTTTTATCACATGGAATATAATGCCGAGAACAATTAATGCTGCCCACCACCACTCTTGAGCTAGTTTAGATAGCTGTACTACTAACATTGTCAGGGCTGGCAGATCCGCGCCAAAATTATTGAACATATCTTCGAATTGTGGCACGACAAAGATTAAAAGAATGGCCGTGATAATGAAGGCAACCACAATCACTGCAAGTGGGTAGAAAAGCGCCTTCTTGATTTTACCTTTCATCGATTCAGTTTTTTCTTTATACGTGGCAATTTTTTCGAGTAGTGTTTCAAGAATACCCGCATGTTCGCCCGCGGTGACAAGATTGACGTAGAGAGAGTCAAACTGAAGCGGGTGTTTTGCAAGGGCATCGGCAAAAGTGTTGCCACCTTCTACATCCGCCTTAATCGCCATAATAAGTGTCGCCATGGCTGGGTTATCATGTCCTTTGCCGATGATATCGAAAGATTGTACTAAGGGTACACCTGATGACATCATCGTAGACATTTGTCTGCTGAAAAGGGCTATATCCTGAGGGGTGATTTTTCCTTTCCCCGCACCGCCGAAAAGTGATTTTGGCTTCTTTTTGACTTTTTTTGGGGTGATGCCCTGGCGACGCAGTTCGGCTTTAACTAACGCAGGGGATATGCCTGCCATTTCGCCGTTGACTTTGGTTCCTTTTCGGTCGGTGCCTTCCCACAGAAAAGTATCTTTGCGCTTAGTTTTAGTGGCCATTTGAATTTCCTGAGATTAATCTGCGGTGACGATACGATTGAGTTCTTCCAGGCTGAGGATGCCTTGCCTGATCTTGATGAGTCCAGATGCATGAAGGTCGTTAACGCCTTCCGCTTTTGCCAGGTCAGCCAGTTGTATTGCATTGCCACCTTCCATGATGAGTTTTCCCATTGCCTCTGATATTGGCATCACCTGATAGATACCGACCCGCCCTTTATAGCCGCCGTTGCATTGATCACACCCTACAGGGCCATATATAGTCAGGTCGTTAAGCTCCTCTTCCTTGAATCCCTCTTTTAACAGAGCTTCTTTAGGGAGATCAAGCTGCTGCTTACATTTATTGCATAAACGGCGCCCTAGTCTTTGTGCAATGATTAAACTCACGGCTGAGGCGATGTTAAAGGGGGCAATACCCATGTTGATCAGGCGTGTTAATGTCTGTGGCGCGTCATTGGTGTGAAGCGTGGAGAGTACAAAGTGCCCTGTTTGCGCCGCTTTGATGGCAATCTCGCCGGTTTCAATATCTCGAATCTCGCCCACCATAATAATATCGGGATCCTGACGAAGAAATGCTTTTAACGCCGTCGGGAAGGTGAGCCCTGCCTTGGGGTTTACATTGACCTGATTAATGCCTGAGAGGCTAATTTCAACGGGATCCTCCGCGGTTGAGATATTGCGGTCATCCGTGTTCAGGATATTCAGCGCGGTATAAAGTGAGACTGTTTTACCGCTACCGGTTGGCCCTGTCACCAGCACCATGCCATAAGGCTTGTGGATTGCTTCCATAAAGAGCTTTTTCTGATCTTCTTCATAGCCAAGTGCATCGATACCTAGTTGGGCGCTACTGGGGTCAAGAATACGCATCACTATCTTTTCACCGAACAGTGTCGGGCAAGTACTGACACGAAAGTCGATAGCACGTGTTTTTGACAGCTTCATTTTCATGCGCCCATCCTGGGGAACGCGGCGTTCAGAAATATCCAGTTGTGAAAGAACCTTGATTCGTGCAGAAATTTTTCTGACCAATGCGATGGGGGGATTGGCAACTTCCTGCAGGATACCGTCAATACGAAAGCGTACGCGGTAGACTTTCTCGTAGGGTTCAAAGTGGAGATCTGATGCACCTTTATTAATGGCGTCTAATAGCACTTTATTAACAAAGCGTACGACAGGTGTGTCATCAACTTCCGTTTCGTCGCCGTCCTCACCAGTGGTGTCTTCTTCACCACTTGAAATATCGATGTCGTCCAGATCAGTATCATCAAGGTCCTCCATGGAGGTATCTTGTTCATTTAAGACGGTCTCGATAATTTTGGCGAGTTTATCTTCTTCAACCAGAATCGCTTCAGCATTGGCACCGACGTTGAATTTGAACTCATCTAATGCATCTTGGTTTGTCGGGTCTGAGACGGCAATGAAAAGACGATTGCCACGTTTAAACAGGGGTAGTGCGTTGTGTTTCAGGATCATCTTATGGTCGACCAGTTTGGTCGCGGCAGACTCGAGGTCCATGCTGTTTAAATCAAATATTGGTGTACCAAACTCCTGGGCTGCTGCATGGGCGATGGCGCTGCTATCTAACAGTTCTTTTTCGACAAGATAACGGACAAGCGGGGTCTTATTTTTTGCAGCCTGTTCATAAGCTTCGATGGCTTTATCTTCTTCTAATAGGCCATCCAGCACCAATCTTCTAGCAAGGCCACTCAGGTTTGTACTGGTTGATGGTGTACTCATAACTATCTGGATTAATAGGGGTTATT
>UOFQ01000184.1_pt1 | contig 11380 bp, 9 predicted proteins | sample 1988961 | NCBI WGS metagenome assembly UOFQ01 (sample SAMEA4712195, study PRJEB27164) | hydrothermal vent metagenome | biome: marine basaltic hydrothermal vent biome; feature: marine hydrothermal vent; material: mineral | place: Pacific Ocean | collected 2011-06-14/2011-07-23 | depth 1719 m | reverse complement strand
CCAATGTCTTCTGCCAATGTTCGGATGTAGGTGCCTTTAGAGCAGTGGACGTCCAGTTCTAACAGGTCACCGTCAGCGGCCAGCATCTCAATACGATGAATCTTAATATTGCGCACCTTACGCTCAACCTCGATACCTTTGCGTGCAAGCTTATATAGTGGTTGACCATCCTTCTTCAAGGCTGAGTACATCGGCGGAATCTGCTCAATATCACCCAGGAATTCAGCCAAAACCGATGCTAATTCTGCGTTGCTATAGTGACCCACTTCACGCGTCAGGATTGCTTCGCCTTCAGCGTCACCAGTACTGGTTTTAATACCAAGCTTGATCGTAACCTGGTACCGCTTATCGGCATCCAGCAGGAAGCCTGACATTTTAGTCGCTTCACCCAGGCAGATTGGCAAAAGGCCGGTGGCAAGAGGGTCAAGGCTACCGGTATGGCCAGCCTTACGCGCATTGAAAATACGTTTAACGCGCTGCAAAACCGCGTTAGAACTCATCCCAATGGGTTTATCAAACAGAAGAATACCGCTGATATCACGTCCGGATTTACGACGTGCCATCTTTATCCTTTTCTCTGTTTTTAGAATCGGTAGCGACCGCAGAATCAATCAGTGCAGAGAGGGCCGTACCATGTTCAACCGAGGCATCAAAATGAAAACGCAGTGTTGGCACAACACGAAGCTGCATCCGCTGGCCTATCGCACGGCGCAAAAATGCAGCGGCATTATTCAGAACCTTAATACATTCAGCGATGTCATGCTCATCATCAAGCAACGTCACATGCACCTTTGCATGTGACATATCAGGTGAGATGTCGACAGCGGTCACTGTCACCATTCCCACCCGAGGGTCTTTGATTTCCTGTTGAATCAATTGAGCAATTTCACGCCGAATCTGCTCACCAACCCTTAATGTGCGACTAAACTCTTTAGCCATGCCGACACACCGTTACACTTAACTGCAAACTAACAATAACGATCAAAGCGTACGCTCAACCGAAACTGTTTCGTAAACTTCAATCTGATCACCCGGTTTAACGTCGTTGTAATTCTTAACACCAATACCACACTCAGTACCCGCACGGACTTCATTCACGTCATCTTTAAAGCGGCGTAATGATTCAAGCTCACCTTCATAGATAACAACGTTGTCGCGTAGGACTCGGATTGGATTACTCCGTTTAACCGCGCCTTCAATCACCAGACAACCGGCAATGGCACCCAGTTTCGGCGAGGTAAAGACATCACGAACTTCAGCCATACCAACAATCTGCTCTTTAATCTCAGGGGCAAGCATGCCAGAGAGAGAGGTTCTTACATCGTCAATGACGTCATAGATTACACTGTAATAACGTGGCGAAAGTCCAGATTCAACGCCAACACGGCGCGCAGCGGCATCGGCTCGTACATTGAAACCGATCAAAATGGCATCAGAGGCAATCGCAAGGTTAACGTCAGATTCGTTAATACCACCAACACCAGATGCCACAATTTTCACTGCCACTTCATCATTCGAAAGTTTGGTCAATGAGTCACGAAGGGCTTCAACAGATCCCTGCACATCGGCTTTAATCAACAAATTGAGGATATCAACTTTGTTGGCCCCCATCTGAGAAAACATATCTTCCATTTTAGAAGCCTTCTGGCGCGCCATCTGTATTTCACGTGCCTTAGCCTGTCTAAACAGTGCCACTTCTCGTGCTTTACGCTCATCGGGAACCACTAATACCTCATCACCCGCGCGTGGCGTTCCTGATAGGCCCAATACAACAACTGGAATCGATGGCCCTGCTTGCGCCACCGTTTTACCGGCTTCATCAAACATTGCACGTACACGGCCATACTCCTGCCCGGCAAGCACCATATCACCTTTACGCAGAATACCGTTTTGAACCAGAATCGTCGCAACAGGGCCTCGCCCTTTATCAAGACTTGATTCAATTACCGCGCCGCGTGCTGCGCATTCTTCAACCGCCTGTAGCTCAAGTACTTCAGCCTGTAGAAGAATTGCATCCAGTAGTGCGTCGATACCTTCACCTGTTTTAGCAGAAACACCGGTGAACATCGTTTCACCACCCCACTCTTCTGGGATCACTTCATGTCCAACGAGTTCTTGTTTCACCCGATCAACGTCAGCTTCCTGTTTGTCAATTTTATTGATTGCAACAATCAATGGCGCCCCTGCCGCTTTAGCATGCTGGATTGCTTCAAGTGTCTGTGGTTTAACACCATCATCTGCAGCGACCACCAAAATAACGATATCGGTTACATCGGCACCACGGGCACGCATTGCGGTAAATGCAGCATGCCCAGGGGTATCAAGGAAGCTGATCATCCCCTTGTCCGTTTCTACATGATAGGCACCCATGTGCTGAGTAATACCACCCGCTTCGCCACTGGCAACTTTCGCGCGACGAATATGATCCAGCAGTGATGTTTTACCGTGATCAACATGCCCCATAATGGTGACGACTGGCGCACGTGAAACTTTTTCGCCTTCAATCTCTTCTTTTGCCTGCTGCAGCTCATCTTCAACCGCATTTTCAGCCAGTGCTTTAGGTGTATGGCCCATCTCTTCAACCACGATCGAGGCGGTATCTTGATCAAGCACCTGATTAATGGTGACCATTGATCCCATTCCCATCAAGACTTTAATCAGTTCAGCCGCTTTTACCGACATCTTCTGCGCTAGCTCAGCAACGGTGATTGTTTCTGGAATGGAAACTTCGTGTACTACAGGTGCGGTTGGCATCTCAAAACCATGCTGCCCACCTGGAGAGACCGCTGGTTTCGCCTTAAATTTACCTTTCTTTTTACGTCGACCCGCTTTATCACCGGCAACATGGAGTTCACGACGACCATACTTGGTTGATCGTTCGTCACCACGGCCCGATTTACGTTTGCCTTTTTTATCAGACGATGGGGCATCAGGTTTAGAAGTCTTTGGTGCTGCAGCAAGTGCCGCTGCTTTAGCGGCCCTGGCCGCTTTAGCCGCTTCAACGACCTGTTCTGCAGCCACATGTTCATTAGCCGCCGCTTTAACCGCCTCGATAGCAGCAAGTTCTGCCGTACGATGCATATCTTCTATCTTAACGCGCTCCGCTTCTTCAGCAGCCTTTTTGGCATCGACTTCCTGCTGCTCACGCTCCTGTTTTAACAGCTCTTCTTTGACAGCCGCCTTTTCAGCGTGCTCTGTTGCTAACTCTTCAGTGACTTCCTGTTTCTTTTCGTCAGACTCTTTAGCTGCTTCTTCTTCAGCAATCAACTCACTACGCTTTGCGTATGTGCGCTTGCTGCGAAATTCAACATTGACCTTTTTAACCTTTTTAATACGCCCCTGGCTACTGCTCTGCTCTAGCTCACTCACCGTCTTACGACGTAAGGTGATCTTTTTGGGTTCACGTTTTTTAGGTGCATCGCTCTCACCATGGCTGCTGCGTAAATAACTCAGCAGCTCTACCTTATCTTTATCACTTATTGATTCGTTTTCATCCTTGATGGTACGACCTGCTTCCCCTAACTGGGCAATCAATCGATCAACTGGAATGCCAACTACTTCAGCAAGTTGTTTTACCGTAACTTCAGCCATGCGTCTCTACCGATTTTAACCTTGATTGACTTGATCATTCTCAAACCATGGTGCACGTGCAGCCATGATCAATGCGCTCGCGCGCGCCTCATCCATCCCTTCAATATCCAGCAGCTCATCAACTGCCTGCTCCGCCAAATCTTCTTGCGTAATGATACCGCTGCTGGCAAGCAAGAGAGCCAGCGTCTCATCCATCCCCTCCATTGCTAGCAGATCCGCGGCAGGTTTAGCGTCGCCAATCTTCTCTTCAGTGGCAATCTCACGAGTCAGCAGAACATCACGCGCACGGTCACGAAGTTCAGTGACGATCTCTTCATCAAACTCTTCAATCGCTAGCAGCTCTTTTGTCGGCACATACGCCACTTCTTCGATACTGGAAAACCCTTCCTGTACAAAAATCAGCGCAATCTCTTCATCAACATCAAGATGTTCCATAAAGATATTTTTAAGCGCTTCGCCTTCCGCTTCACTCTTCTCTTCTGCCTGCGCCTCAGTCATGATATTGAGTTCCCAGCCAGTCAGCTGACTTGCCAGACGAACATTCTGCCCACCACGACCAATCGCCTGAGAAAGGTGTTCTTCAGCGACTGCCAGATCCATGCTGTGTGCATCTTCATCAACAACAATCGACTCAACTTCAGCAGGTGACATTGCATTGATCACAAACTGCGCGGGATTTTCATCCCACAGAATAATATCGATACGCTCACCACCTAGTTCGTTCGAAACACTCTGTACACGAGAGCCACGCATGCCGACACAGGCACCGACTGGGTCGATGCGTTCATCATTGGCATTAACGGCAATCTTCGCGCGAGAACCCGGGTCACGCGCGGCACTCAGAATATCAATCAGCCCTTCGCCAACCTCTGGTACTTCAATTTTAAATAGCTCTACTAATAACTCTGGAGCGGTACGGCTAATGAATAACTGTGCACCACGTTGCTCAGAACGCACATCCTGCAGGTAACCACGCACACGATCACCGGTGCGAACTGCTTCTCTTGGAATCATATCTTCGCGTGAAACCAGTGCCTCAGCATTGCCACCCAGGTCAAGGATCGCATTGCCGCGCTCAACACGCTTAACAACACCCGTCACTAATTCACCAATACGACTCTTATACTGTTCAACAACCTGTGCACGCTCTGCTTCACGCACCTTCTGCATGATAACCTGTTTGGCTGCCTGCGCTGCGATACGCCCAAAGGTTACCGATTCAACAGGCTCTTCGATGCGGCCACCGACAACGGCATCAGGGTCTCGTTCCTGGGCTTCACTCAGGGTCAACTGCGTGACCTCTTCTGCGATCTCATCTGAATCATCCGCATAAATATTCCAGTAGCGGAAAGTTGCGTAATCACCCGTTTCACGATCAATAGAGACGCGAATCGCAACATCATCGTTATAACGTTTCTTGGTTGCCGTCACCAATGCGGCTTCAATCGCCTCAATAATGACCTCTTTTGCAATCCCCCGTTCATTGGAGACCGCGTCCACCACCAACAGTATCTCTTTGCTCATATCACGCCTCTATCTCAATCTTTGCACCAACAAATGTGTCAGCACAACATTCTGCAATCCTTATTCCGCAATCAAGCGAGCCTTTTCTATCCTATCCCATGGAAGACTAATGATCTCATCATCAATCGCAACATCGACTAACTGGCCATCAGTCTGTACACCCTCAAGCAAACCCTTATAATTGCGTCGTCCATCTAACGGAATTTGCAATCTAATCTGTACGTTATGGCCACTAAATCGCTCAAAGTCTTCAAATTTGAACAGCGGTCTATCAAGTCCAGGTGACGACACTTCAAGCACATAATGGCCATTTATCGGATCCTCAACTTCCAGCACACCGCTCACCTGATGGCTCACAGTGCTACAGTCATCCACGGTAACCCCTTCAGGCTTATCTATATATATACGCAGCAGCGAGTGCTTTCCTTGCGGCAGATACTCCATGCCGACAAATTCATATCCCAGTGAAACGACCACCGGGCTTAAAAGTTCCTCTAACTGTGTTAGTGCTCGTCCCGCCATCGTCCCGCCATCCCTAATACCCGCTTAGCCCTAATAAAAGGGCTAAAAACAAAAAATGGGCGCAAGGCCCACTTTTAAAAATCCTCTGTTCGATGCCAATCCACCACGCATCAAACCCGCCCGATCAACAAAGCGGTTACTTACCAATGTATAATCAATGACTTACATACATTACCACTTATTCGAACCTATTTCTTACGGCAGCAGCTTGCTGCTCGTCGAGTATTATATGGATGAATACGCTTTTTATCAATGACTCATCCAGGGATATTATGCGCTAGCACCCAATAATTTCAATAAATTAGCACATTTAACCACCAAACAGGGGGACGATTAAATCTCTTTGACGCACCGAAAGCCAACATCTTCAGAGCGCAGCGCCACTTCTGCGAACTGTCTCGCAGCGCCTCGGAAAAACATACTTAAGGCATAGTGACCCACCCCACCACCACCACCGCGGATCACTTTGTTTTTTTCACCAAACAGATCGCTTTTGTAATCAGACCCTTCATAAGGCTGATACCAGTCAGCAACCCACTCCCACACGTTACCAGCCATATCAAACGCGCCCACTGGTGAAACGTTCTGGGGGTATGAACCTATTGGCGCAATTCCGTTTTCCCAATCGGAGTCATCCCCCGTATTGGTGATTTTAACATCCCACTGACTGCCCCATGGATATTCATTGCCATCAGTACCACGCGCTGCACGCTCCCACTCAGTTTCTGCTGGCAAGCGCTTGCCACGCCACTGACAATAGACAGCTGCCTCCTGCCAGGTCACATCGGTTGCAGGCAAAACATCCATCTTCTTCTGGACCTCAACCATTGCGGCCATCAACGGTTCGCGCGCCATCTCACGTGTATCCATATCAAGCTTAAAGTCATTGGCAGCAATCTCACGCAGACGGGTGATTTCCATCCGCCCGGCCTCCTCCATGGTCAAACCATAACCATTATTGCCCCATAAAAATGGTAACAAACGATCGGTAGAGAGAATGAACTCTTTATATTCAGCCTTGCTTGTCTCATAAGTGTCGATCATAAAGGCACCAATCGTGCGTTTATGTTGTGGGTGCTCATTAACAAATAGTGGAGTCGAGAAGCCATAACGCTCCTGCAGTCCTTCATCATCCACCTTATTACTGCCCATAATAAACTCGCTAGCTGGCACCATTACCATCGGAATCGTGGCGGTCAATAAAGAGGTCAGCCCAAGCTGTAATTCAGACTCGCTTAGCATATCCTCCGGCGATTTCTTAGTCGACGCTTTTGCTTTTGCGGGCAGTGCATGGGCAGCAGGCTTTGCGGTCGAACTATCTTGCACTGATGCAGCAGAATCAAGCCCGGGATTTTTATCACACGCCAGCAATACACCACTTGCCAATATCAATCCAGTCCATTTAACTCTACTCATTACTCAGCCTCATCTGGTGCCGTCGCATCTTTTGCACAACGAAATCCAAAGGTATCATTTTTGGTTCGTTTGGCAAAAAAGGAACGATTAAATAGCGGTGCAGAAATACCACATTTGTAAAACGAACAATCAAACCATGAGCCACCCTTGAGGGTTTTGTAACGCTCACCATAGTTTTCAGACGTCACTTTGCTACCTGGATATGGATAGTACCAGGAATCAGTCCACTCCCAGACATTACCCGAAGTATCGTATAGACCATAAACACTAACACCTTTTTCAAAAGCGCCTACTGGTGTGGTATCCCCTGTTTGGCGAGCAGCACGCCAACGAACGGGGTTATTACTCTTTGTGGGGTCAAACAGCTCACCCCAGGGATAAGTTCTACCATCACTACTGCGGGCAGCCTTTTCCCACTCTTTATCTGACGGTAGACGCTTGCCCGCCCAGGCACAATAATCAACTGCATCATCCCAGCCTACAAATACCACCGGATGATCAACCTTTCCCTCTGGATAAGTCCGATTTATAAAGTGCATGGGCGAACGTCTGTTCATCGCCTTGATGTAAGTCTCATATTGCAGGTTAGTCACCTCATACTTATCGATTAGATAAGCATCCAGGTAGACTTCATGCTGCGGCCCTTCATCAAAGAGGCGGCTATTCGTTCCCATAATAAATATGCCCGCGGGTATCACCACCATTTCATTGGGTTCTGATCCTACGCGCGATTGTTTATAGAGCAGAGGAAAACGCATGCCAGCATCCGCCGTTAACCTCAATTCAGGATCAACCCCATCCACTTCAGTAAACGGGATTGCTGAAGAAAAATCCCCCGCTTTTATCTGTGCCTCAGTGTGACATTGTGTGCAACTTTCTTTCGGTTTTGATAACACCTCAAGCAGCTCAGCGATTCCTTCTTGATGACAGCTAATACATTGCTTATCTGAATGAAGATGATCTTGCGGTTTATTAGCAGCGACAACGTTCAGGCTAAGCAGTAACAGCAACAATCCCAATGAGACAGATAGTGAAGGAGCCATATGAATCACAGATATTTAGCCAACAGGCCCTTTCCATAATCGATACCATCCTGCGGGAATGAGATCCTGACCCGGTAGCCACTTCCCAGCACCTCGTTAACTGATTCGCCTCGTTCATTGCGCATCTCAACCAGGGTAAAAGTACGCCCACCATGTGGTAAAATGAGCTCAAGCTCATCGCCCACTGCAAACTTGTTTTTCACTTCGATATCCGCTTCACCGTTAGCTGCATCATAATGTGTGATCTCACCGACAAATTGCTGCTTTAAACTTGCAGAACGGTTCTGCATATAATTTTGATATTCCTGGCTGTGGTAACGTTTAAAAAAACCATCGGTATAACCACGACTCGCCAGGTTCTCCAGCACGCCAAGATGGCGTTCATCAAAGGCGCGGCCTGCCTGCGCATCATCAATTGCCTGACGATAGGTCTGTGCTGTCCGTGCCACATAGTAGTGGGACTTGGTACGCCCTTCGATCTTCAGGCTATCGATGCCCATTTTTACCAGACGCTCAACATGCTCCACCGCGCGCAGGTCTTTTGAGTTCATAATGTAGGTGCCATGCTCATCTTCTTCGATCGGCATTAACTCACCGGGACGCTGCTCCTCTTCAAGCAGATAAACTTTCCCCTGTGCCTCTTCGTGTTGTGGCTCAGGTGTCTCACAGGCAACGGTATCGCCAGAGAGATCCTGTTTTGCATCTTTGAGGTCGTATTTCCAACGGCAAGAGTTGGTACAACTGCCCTGATTCGCATCGCGATGACTAAAATATCCAGAAAGCAGGCAGCGCCCAGAATAGGCGATACATAAAGCACCATGGACAAAGACCTCTAACTCCATATCGGGGCACTCCTGGCGAATCTCTTCGACCTCATCCAGCGACAGTTCACGCGACAAAATAATGCGCTTTAAGCCGAGCGATTGCCAAAACTTAACCCCTGCATAATTGACCGTATTGGCCTGCACTGAAAGATGCACTGGCAGGTCTGGCCAGCGCTCCCGTACCTGCATAATTAAACCGGGATCAGCCATGATCAACGCATCAGGGTTAAGTTCCACCACCGAGGTGATGTCATCCATAAAGGTCTTAACCTTACTATTATGCGGCAACACATTACAGGCAAGGTAAAAACGCTTGCCTGCTGCGTGCACCGTTTCAATCCCGCTTGCAAGGTTTGCGTAATTACTAAAGTCATTATTGCGCACCCGCAGGCTATAACGCGGCATCCCGGCATATACGGCATCCGCCCCATAGGCGATCGCGTATTCAAGGTTTTTCATGGTACCGGCCGGCGCCAGTAGTTCAGTAGATTTCATTTCAGAAGTACAACAGTTAAATTAAAAACGGTTATGCAAGCAGATGGCATAACGCAGGGCATTCAGCAGCGGGCATATGGTTTCGTAAATAACATTCAATCATTTTCGCATGGAATAACGTTGTCGATCAGCCCGAGCTGATCGACAACCATTCCAAATGATTACTTACCCGCCTCCTCTTCTTCACGATCAGCACGTTCTTTTTTCACTATCCGCATTGCCAGAAAACAAGGTAATACAATCACCAGTAGAATAGCTACAACAAGCCCCATGCCACTGCTAACAGCACCCGATGAGAGCTTAATTAGCAGCGCGATAATCAGGGCTGCACCGATACAATAAATTGCTACGTTCATAATTTTTTATCACCAATCATTATAATAAAGACACCTGAAACACGACTTCAACCAGGAAAATCGGAACAGACCCGGCAAAAAAATTTCAAGAATTTAAGCTAACCATACACGAGAATGAGATACACCCTCTGTTACTTTAAGTGACTCTATCAACTCGTCACTTTCACCATCGATGATCACCAACGTGCCAGTTGCAGAACTTGAAGAGAACACTAATTGGGTTGTATCTCCGCCACCATCAAACGCAAGCGAGCCAGATGAAGCACCTAATGCCAGTTCTTTCGATAACTTGATCTTAGGCAGCCCGTTCAGATCAAACACCAGCAATGCATCACTCTTAAGATTTTCCGCCTGCTCTGGGCTACCAGAACTACTGGTGGTCAAATAAAGCTTACTGCCGTCGCGATTAAAATAATATTTACTGATGTAAATGTCAGGCAAGTCAATGGTATCCAGTACCACGTGCGTACCAGCATCCATCACAGTCAATTTCGCCACCACATGTGCCGGATCTGATTTTCGATCCGCACCACGCCCAAAAATAAAACGCCCGCAGGGTGTCACAAACAGATTGCTATGCCCCTTAAATTCGATGCGGTCTTCAATCTCATTCGTCACCGGATCAATCACCGCGATGGTGCCGTAACCGTTATTCAGATTATAAAGTTTGCCAGAGACCTTCGAATAGACCAGACCGTGTGGAAAGGCATTACAGGGCGCGGCTGTTTGCCCATCTTTTTCCTTGTCCGCCTCACACAGGTCAATGGTGGCAATTACCTTGAGGTAGGTTTCTTCATTTTCAGGATCATTGCCAATGGCAGAAATCGTTCCATCTTTCAGGTTACTGATGTAAGCGGTATGCGGCACATGAGGCGCCTGTTCAGAAGGATATGCAAAATTAGCCTGGTGATGGCCACGGCCAACACAGATAGTTGCCAGATGCTTCGCCGATGCGCTCGAGGTATTTTCGATAACCGTCACTGACGAACCGTGATCGCCACAATTAACCGTATCGTTTCCCGTCTCTTTGTCGCCATCATTCATAAACCAGTCACGGTTGGCATTCGGATCACTATAGATGTGGGCAGGAAAGGCATCGACCGGAAAGTTAGTCTGAATACGAATCGATTTTGTTTCTGGGTCAAGTAAAATAAAGCGATGTTCTTCGGTCAAACCGACAAAAACCGGTTTTAAGGCCTTTTCAAGACCACTTTCAGGCTCCACACCAAGGCAGTTAATACTCACCTCGCCATTACGACGTTTAACCACACAAACCTTACCGGTTTTTCGATCACTACTGTAATAACCCAGTGTAAAATCAACCCCTAACGCAGCATCACTCATTAAATCATCCTACAAAGCCAGAATATAAAAAATTAACTAAAACCACGCCAACACCTGCTTTTATCACGACCTATAACTTTTATCACAATAAGAACAGAGGAACCACAGCATAAAGCACTTAATTATAGCGGATCAAACCGATCGATGTGGTAAAAATCGAGTATTTAAGCGCACCTGACAGTCCTCGCCCCCTTATGGGTTACAAACTAGTGCCGATAGGATTGCTAAGCAACCAATTTCAACTGCGGAAAAGGACCTCCCATGA
>UOFQ01000068.1_pt1 | contig 11395 bp, 11 predicted proteins | sample 1988961 | NCBI WGS metagenome assembly UOFQ01 (sample SAMEA4712195, study PRJEB27164) | hydrothermal vent metagenome | biome: marine basaltic hydrothermal vent biome; feature: marine hydrothermal vent; material: mineral | place: Pacific Ocean | collected 2011-06-14/2011-07-23 | depth 1719 m | reverse complement strand
CGATGTTTTATGCATGCGAGGTGATGGGGGTCAGTGCCTCAGAGTGTATCTATGTTGGTGATGCCAGGCGCGATATCGAGGCGGGCCAACGCGCGGGCATGAAAACCATTGCAGCGCTCTTCGGTTATATTAACGACGACGATGACCCCTCGACGTGGGGTGCCGATGGCTCGGTTGAACACGCCAGTGAAATCATCGCATGGCAAAAACGTTTTAATCAGGAATCGCAATAAAGAAATGAGTACCAGCTATATCATCATTGCTATTACCGCCGCTATTTCACTGCTGATTGGTGCACTGCTGGCACATCTGCGAGCACAAAAACAGATCGCTGAACTGCAGCGCCAGAACAGTACGCTGACGACCACACTGGAAATGCAACAAAGCAATGCGGATGAAAAAATAGAGGCACTTGAAAAAACCAGGGCACAACTCAGTGATACCTTTAGTGCACTCTCAAGTGAGGCGTTGAAAAGCAATAACGAGCAGTTTCTTAAACTTGCCCAGGAAAATCTTAAGCAGTTTAATGTGCAGGCGCAGGGTGATCTGGCAAAAAAAGAGCAGTCGATTGAGCATCTGGTCAAGCCGATTAAAGAGCTACTGGAGAAGAGTGAAAAGCAGATTCGTGAGATCGAACATGAGCGCAAAGAGTCTTACGGCTCAATCACTAAACATCTGGAAAGCATGGCGCAGACGCAGCAGATGCTGCATGGTGAAACCCGTAATCTGGTGAAATCACTGCGTCGTCCAGAAGTTCGCGGGCAATGGGGCGAGATGACACTCAAGCGGCTAGTTGAACTGGCTGGTATGGTTGAATATTGTGACTTCTTCGAGCAGGAGCATACTGAAACAGACGATGGCAACATCCGTCCCGATATGATTGTGCGTATGCCTGGACGGCGTGAGATTGTGATTGATGTGAAGACCCCGCTTGATGCCTATCTCAATGCGATAGAGGCCGATAGTGATGAGCTGCGTGAGCAACATCTGCGTCATCATGCTAAAAAAGTACGCGAGCGTATCCGAGAACTTGCCAGTAAGGCCTACTGGGGGCAGTTCAAACAGAGCCCGGATTTCGTGGTGCTGTTTATTCCGGGTGACCACTTTCTGAGTGCCGCGCTCGAAAAAGATAGTGCACTGTTGGAGGATGCGCTGAAACAGAAGGTGATTCTCGCTACTCCCACCAGTCTTGTTGCACTACTGCGTGCTGTCGCTTTTGGCTGGAACCAGCAGGCGATCACTGATAATGCCGAAAAAATTCGCGACCTCGGTGAAGATCTCTACAAACGACTTTGTACCTTTACCAGCCATATGAGCAAAGTGGGTAAAGGACTAAACAGTAGCCTGGAGAACTACAATAAAGCGGTCGGTTCATTTGAGCGACAGGTGCTTAGTGGTGCCCGTAAGTTCACTGAAATGGGCATTAGTAATCACAAAGAACCTGAAGCACTAGAACCGATTGAAAAATTGGCGCGTACGTTGGAAGAGCCCGTTAATAAGCAATAAGATGACAAGCTGAATAGCGACACGATTATTTTCTAACTGTGTTTCTATTGGGCACCTCTTGATCTCAGCAATAATGGGGTGGTGAGAATAACGCACTGAACCTCAATTGAATGGGCTTAAATAACCATCATAAGGAGGCATCGGGACTTCTAGCCCTACAAATCTGGACTTCAGACATGCTGCAAAACCGGTCTTTTTATCTATATGAAAGGCTTTAATGATGCCGTCACTATTTATTTCAAATATTGCGGAGAATAATTGTTTTTCTGAATTTTTGTGTTTCTTAGTACAGTTGTCCAGTACGTTGGCATGGTTTTCGCCGATCTCACTATTTAGTTGCATCGTATAGAAAGCACCAAATTCAGAGTTCATCTCTGTTTTTGCCTGTGCATAGAGTCTGTCAAAGTCATCTGATGCACTTGTATTGAAGGTGGCGATGCAGGCGATCAATAATGTTGAACAGAATATAACTCGTTTTGAGCCCTTTGTATTCATTGTATAACTCCTTTGGTGTTGCTATTCAGCTGGCATGCTAGTGATTCACGCCAGTAAACGGCATTGAGTGGCATATATACCTTGCCACTAATCCTAAGGCGACTCAATGCCTATTCTACGGTGGTGGTTGGCACGGTAAATTTATTTGTAACTATTCAGCAGAGTAGAAAAGTAAGTGTGTCGCTATTCAGATTGAGCTGAATAGTTACACTTATTTCATCATATAAATTGTGACTAATATGGCCAGTAAAACAATGTATGGATATGCGACAGTAGGTCGCAGAGCGTTACGCATGTACTCTTTGATTAATCCGCTGGTGCCATGTCGAGTTGCCTCCCAGTCTGAATAAAATTGCATGGCCGCTTTTTGCTCGTCGCGCTTAATCAGTTGTTCAAGTGTTAATAGTCGTTCGGAAGTGCGTGCCTGTACGGTGCGCCAGATGCCTTCTTGCAGCCACAGTACTAATATGAATATTAGCGCTACCCATAGGTGGATTGTCAGCCCAATGACGATGAGGCTGCTCAGAATCGCGGCAAGCTTTATTAGCAGGCTATAGCGGTCATAGCGTTCGTAATCCTGATGAAGGGTTTGCCACTCCTCGTTTAACGGATTTGATCTCGATGTTGCCATGTTTACTTTCCTGGGAGAGGGCGTTAAATTGTTTCAAGGTGGTAGCTAACGCTGAGCTGGTGTTTGCTAGCAGCAGGGATGGTGATGAGGTTATTCGCTGCATTAGCGCTTTCAATACAGACCATGTTGAGGTAACCATCTTTTCCCATATCGCCCATCTGGATTGATTTCTCGATCCACGGATTCCATACCACCGTTGAGCAACTACCTGTTTTTCGAATGTGAATTCGGCGTGAAAGCCCTGGGTCGTGAATGGTGCAGTCGGCTTTGGTATCAATATAAATACGATCAACCTCGCCTGTAAAGGTAATATCAGCCGTTTGCGGTTTCTGTTGCATACCATCTACTTTATCGAGGTAACGACAGCCATCCAGGCCATGGATGCTGATGTTGCGCACATCGCTGACTGAAAAGTAGGTGTGTAGTGCTTCGCTGATGGTGATTTCATGCGGGCCTTTATTAAACGTTGTCAGTGTTATCGCTAGCGTTTTACCAATTGTAATCTGACATTCTGCTGATGTTGGCTGGGGCCAGAGTTTCGTCGGGATGCTAGTCGAATCAAGCTGAAGCGTGATCTGTGTCTCTCCATTCGATAGCTGGGCTGCGTGGACGACATACCACGGCACGGTGCGTGCGAAGCCGTGAGCGGGGAAATTGACCTGGGTCTTATGGGCACCAAACCATGGCCAGCAGATTGGCACACCGCCGCGGATAGATTTCCCTGACGCGAGGGTTGCATCGGGTGAGAGCCAGATAGCTGGCTTTTCGCCTGTTGGTGTCCACTCCATTAGCTGTGCACCCTGTAAGGCTATTGAGGCACTGGCATGATTGTTATTGATATTGGCAATCACTAGTCCGCTATCAGTGGTATCAAAAGCGAGTTGGTTATTGATTCCCCACCGTTTGTTTAAGTTTGTAACTTCCGTCATTTTAGTCGAGTGATTCCGTGATAACTGTCATGTATATCGCATCCTAAACTACTATTATTGTAGTTGTAATCTACGCCGTGATTATGGGTATCTATTATAGGGTGAGCTGAATAGCGATGCGCTTATTTTCTACTGTGCTGAATAGTTCAAGTATTTTTCGTGAAAGGCAGTGCTGTCCTGTCCACGATACAGCGTAAAACAAAGCTGGAATGAACACCACTGACCCCTTCGATACGGGTGATCTTATTGAGTAGCAATGCCTGGAATGCATCCATATCTTTGACGATGATCTTGAGTTGATAGTCAGCGGACTGGCCGGTGATCAGCAGGCACTCCAGTACTTCGTTTAATTCATTTATTTTCGACCCGAAATTGGCAAAGCGCTCCGGTGTGTGTTGATCCATCGAGATATGGATCAGCGCCATCAAAGTGAGTCCAAGTTGTTTGGCATTGACGATCGCGCGGTAGCCTTCAATGACGCCATTCTCCTCAAGTGCCTTTACCCGGCGCAGGCAGGGGGAGGGCGAAAGTCCGATACGTTCGGCCAGTGCCTGATTACTGATGTTGCCTTTTTTTTGAAGGATCTCAAGAATCTGCCTGTCGTAGCGGTCTAGTGACATGATAATGCGCCAGTTTGTAGTGGTGAGGGTTTTTATTGCGATTAATTATACTTAATTGGTTGTTAATTGCTATTTATTTTATTTTATTGGTAATAAACGCAATTTAATGCTGTATTGTTTGGTTTATCATGTTTCTATCATTAATTGAGTGTCGCTGCTATTTCTCAGAATAGGGATGTGGTGCAGACAGCAGGAGTTTGAGAGTGAAAAGCTTTGATTACCGTAAATATCGTCCAGCCCCTTCCGTTGCGATTATCAATCGCCAGTGGCCCAGTCGGCGCATTGAGAAGGCGCCAATCTGGAGCAGTGTTGATCTGCGTGATGGTAATCAGGCACTGGTTGAACCGATGAGCGTGGCACAGAAGCGATTGATGTGGGCGCAGTTGCTGAAGCTAGGTTTTAAGCAGATCGAGATTGGTTTTCCGGCGGCCAGTCAGGCCGATTACGGTTTTGTACGTTGGTTGATCGAAGAAGATCAGATCCCCACTGATGTACAGGTTCAGGTGTTAGTGCAGGCGCGTGAGGCGTTGATCGTTAAAACCTTTGAGGCGTTAAAAGGCGTGAAGCAGGCGATTGTGCATGTCTATAACTCAACCTCGACGGTGCAGCGCGAGCAGGTGTTCGCGATGGATCGTAAGGGGGTGACCAATATTGCGGTACAGGGCGCGCAGTGGGTTAAGCGTGAAGCGGCGAAACATCCCCGCAGTGATTGGCAGTTCCAGTATTCGCCGGAGAGTTTCACTACCACTGAGATGGACTATGCGGTTGAGGTTTGTGAAGCGGTGATCGATGTGTGGCAGCCGACGTCGCAACAGAAGTGCATTATCAATCTACCCGCAACGGTTGAGTCGGGTTCGCCGAATATCTTTGCTGATCAAGTGGAGTATTTTTGCACGCATATTAGCCGACGCGACAGCATCATCGTTTCATTGCATACCCATAACGATCGCGGCTGTGCGGTTGCCGCTGCGGAGTTGGGCCTGATGGCGGGTGCCGATCGTGTCGAAGGTACCTTGATGGGAAATGGTGAGCGCACCGGTAATATGGATCTGATCACGATGGCGATGAACCTCTATAGCCAGGGTATTGATCCAGAGTTAGATCTTTCTAATCCAGATGAGATGATACGGGTGGTGACCGAATGCACTAAAATCCCGGTCAATCCGCGTCACCCGTGGGTGGGCGAGCTGGTCTATACCGCCTTCTCTGGTAGTCATCAGGATGCGATTCGTAAATGTTTAAAACAGCAGCAGGAAAATGCGCCGTGGCAGGTCGCTTATTTGCCTATCGACCCGGAAGATCTGGGGCGTGATTATCAGGCGGTCATCCGGGTGAATAGTCAGTCCGGTAAAGGTGGGGTTGCTTTTGTACTGGAGCGTGACTATGGCTTGAGTCTGCCACGCTGGATGCAGGCGGAATTGGCACAGCAGGTTCAAAAGGAGAGCGAAGCACGTGGTGGCGTGGTGGATGGCGAGACGATCTACCAGATCTTTATCGAGCACTTTGTGAAAGATAGTGTGCCGGTTGCTTTGCGTGGTTATCAACTTGAAAATAACGGCACGTGCGACACACTTGAGGTGCGCATCATGGCCGACGGTAAAGAACGTCTGGTAACAGGGGCGGGCGAAGGGGTGATCTCTGCATTTGTTGACGCATGGCAGCTCTACAGCAGGCAGTCGTTGTCGGTGGTTGAATATAACGAGCACGCAATTGAAGAGGGCACCAATGCCGAGGCGATCGCCTATGTGCAGCTGGAAATAGCTGGTCAGCGTTTTGCTGGTGCCGCGTTTGATCACGATACGGTGAGTGCATCGTTAAAGGCGCTGATCTCGGCATTGAATCGGGTAGCGTTGGCGAAAAGTCGCTTGAATGAGATTCCAGTGCGGACGACGACAGGGACGACAGCAGCTTAGTTGAAGGTGTCTACTAACGGTTATTAAGCCATACTTAATCCTGATATCAGGCGGCGGATTCCCTCTGTTACCTTCGCTTGAGAGAGTGCGCCATAGGCGAGACGGAAATAGCAGCCATCTGTTATGCCAAAGGTATTGCCGGGTATCACGGCGACCTGATGTTGTTCCACCAGAGTACGTGTTAATGACAGCATCTCTTGCTGTTGGTCTGTCTTAATTAGAAAGTAGAAGGCTCCATGCGGTGTTGCGTAGCTGATCTGCTGCTGATATTGCTCAAGTTGCTGGATGATGGCGCGACGTGTGGCGGCTAGTCGTGCAATGTGGGGTGTGCAGAAGTCACGCCCACATTTGAGTGCGGCTATGGCCGCGTGCTGTGATACCAGCGGGGCGCAGATCAGATTGGTGTCCTGTACTTTTTTAAGCGCGGCTGAGAGGTGGGCTGGGGCTATCATATAACCGATGCGCCAGCTCGCCATGCCATAAGTCTTGGAAAGTGAAAAGAGTGAGATGGTGTGATCCATGCTGTTTGTTATCGATGCAGGTGATAAGTGTTGTGCGCCGTCAAAAACAAAGTATTCATAGGCTTCATCGTTGATGTGGTAGATCCCTTTGCTGCGGCAAAGTTGATTGATCGCGGTGAGCATCTCCTGCGAATAGACAGCGCCAGTTGGGTTGTTGGGGGAGACGGTGACCACGGCGCGTGTTTTGTCGGTGATGGTTGCAGCGATGGCTTCAAACAGTGGTTGGTAGTTCTCATCCGTTGCCACGATGATGGGTGTGGCATCCGCGATGCGAATCGCCATCTCGTGGTTGAAGTAGTAGGGGCTAAGGATGATCACTTCATCGCCGGGATCGGTGATCGCCAGCATCGTCTGTAAAAATGCCATATTGCTACCCGCGGTGACAAACAGGGCGTGTTGAGATGAGGGGGGTATGTTGTTTTCATTTGCAAGTTTCTGCTCAATGATCGATTTAAGCTCAGGAATACCATCGACCAGGCTATAACGGTGATTCAATGGCTCGTTAAAGAAGGTACTTATCGCATCTTTAACGGTAGTGGGTGGTGTATAACCGACAATGCCCTGGCCTAAATTAATAGTGCCAGGGTTGTTGTTTATCAGATTGCCCACAAAGGGGATGATGGGGGCCTGTACTGCGCTCATTCGAGTGCTGGCAGGGGTGATGACGCCTTTAGTATTGTCGCCAGGCATGGTGAATGGTCTATTCAGCACAGTAGAAAATAAGGGTGAGCTGAATAGTGACTTATGTTTTAGCGCTTATTTTGATTGTGGCTTATAGTTTTGGCGTACACGCATTTCTGAGAAACCGTGTTTAATAATGTTTTTATAGGAATGCTGCGGATCACCTTCAACGGCTTCGCCTGTTTCGGTCACAATATGTTTGCAGCCTGAGGAATTTGCCTGGTCGATGAGTGCTGTCATGACGGCTGATTGACTATCTTTGCTGTGATACTTTGGTGTGGTCGCCGCCCAGTCGAGCCAGGCTATTTTATCTGAGATGAACATGGCACCGGTGCCGACCATGGTATCGCCGTCAAAGCTGGCGTAGAGGTGCCAGCGAGTGTCATTGGCGAGTGCTGCAATCAGTGGTTTTGCGGCATCACTCATGCCGAATGCCCGGCAAACAATCTGCGCGAATTCATCAGCATTGTCGCTGTTGATCTTTTCAACACGCAGTTCGCTGGGGGCTGCTTTAGGTGCCGCAACACCTCGTACAAAGCGCATCCAGCCACGTGTTGCGGTCAGCCCTGCATTGATCAGTTGTTGCTGACTAGCCTGAGGCTGGTCTTCAATATAGAGGTGTAGAAAGTAGTTTTTAATCCCAAGGGCATTATAAGTTGCCGCAATTTTCTGAATCGTACTGGCCTTAAGCTCTTTATTACCACAGAGTCCATGTGCACGATTAAGCATAATGCTAGAGTCGGCCTTGGCGGTTAGCAGCAGGGCATCATCAATGTTAACGATGCGAAACCCGAGCGCCTTTTTAGTTGGGGCAGGGCAGTTATGATAGAGGCTGGTTAATACCTCGCGTTCTATTATCTCTGAGCGTTGTTCGAGTTCCATTATCCTATTTCCTATGTACCACAACAGCGTTTGAATTTTTTAGCGCTACCGCAGGGGCAGAGGCTATTTTGAGTCGGTTGTGAAAGTGTACCATCGACATAGAACCAGTGGCCATCTTCTTTAACAAAACGACTGACTTCGTGAATCACCTCGGTGGTTTCATCGGTTGTATAGCGTGCAATGAAAGCAACGATTCCCGTTGTTTCATTCTCACTACCCGCTTCAGTGTGGTAAATTTTGAGGCCGAGCCAGTCGGTATGTATTTGTTGCTCGAGATCAAGCTGGGTGGGGCGAGTGGTCGAATGCCATGTTTTGAGCAGATAATCGCTGTTATTAAGCGTATAGGCACTGTAACGCGAGCGCATCAGCTCTTCGGCGGTGGCCGTGGCCGTGTCATTTTCAATATATTGTCCGCAGCAGTTGCTGAATAAGTTGCTGTTACCACAAGGGCAATGATGGCGTGTTTTGGTTTGCATGGCATCAATGTATCGCGTAACTGGCGTTGGGGTAAAGCTAGTGGCCACTTAGGTTGTGCTGCCGTGCTAAAATCCCGCCCATGATAAACTTTACCAACGTCGCGTTGCGTCGCGGCGGCAAGATACTCTTTGAGAAGGTCACTTTTACCATTCATCAGGGGCAGCGTGTCGGGGTGACCGGCGTGAATGGCTGCGGCAAGTCGAGCCTGTTTGCGATGGTGCGTGATCAGCTGCACAGCGATGTGGGTGAACTGACTCTGCCACCTAATCAGGTGATTGCACATGTGGCGCAGGAGACACCCGCGCTGGATCGTTCGGCAATCGACTATGCGATCGATGGTGATGTTGAGCTGCGCACCATTGAGGCAGAGCTGGCTGAAGCTGAGGAGGCGGATGATGGTAATCGTCAAGCGCAGTTGCATGCCAAACTCGAATCGGTGGATGGTTACACCTGTCGTAGTCGCGCCGCGCGCCTGCTGAACGGTTTGGGGTTTACGACGGCGCAGGAAGCATCGCCAGTTCAAAGCTTTTCTGGTGGCTGGCGTATGCGACTAAATCTGGCGCAGGCATTGATGTGCCGTTCCGATATTCTACTGCTTGATGAGCCGACTAACCATCTGGATCTTGATGCGGTGATGTGGTTGCAGGCGTGGTTGAGTCAATACCAGGGGACGCTGCTGCTGATCTCGCATGATCGCGATTTTCTCGATGATGTCACCACCCATATCGCTCATGTTGAACAGGCTGGAATCGAACTTTATACCGGTAATTATAGTGCATTTGAAAAGCGCCGTGCCGAGCGTCTGGCGCAGCAGCAGTCAGCCTATATCAAACAGCAGGAAGAGATCGCCCATATCCATAGCTTTGTGACGCGCTTTAAGGCCAAGGCGAGTAAGGCGAAGCAGGCACAGAGTCGCCTCAAGACGTTGGAGCGGATGGAGATGATCAGTGCTGCGCATATCGACTCGCCATTTCATTTTACTTTTTTTGAACCTGAGAAATTGCCGCATATGTTATTTCAGATGCGCGATGCTGAGATTGGCTATGGCGATAAAACAATTCTGGCGAATGTGAAACTTGAGCTGGCAAGTGGTGACCGAGTGGGGCTACTTGGTGCCAACGGTGCAGGCAAATCAACGTTGATTAAAGTGCTGGCAGATACGCTTGAACCTGTCAGTGGTGATTTTACCAGGGCGCAGGATTTGCGTATTGGTTATTTTGCGCAGCACCAACTGGAACAGCTACACCTTGATGAAAGCCCGTTGGAGCACCTGCTGCGCCTCGACCCACGCGCACGTGAACAGGAACTGCGCGATTTTCTCGGCGGATTTGCCTTTCATGGTGATAAGGTAAGCGACCCGGTAAAACCCTTTTCTGGCGGTGAAAAGGCGCGTTTAGTGCTGGCGATGCTGGTCTATCAACGCCCAAACCTGTTGCTACTTGATGAGCCGACTAACCATTTAGACCTGGAGATGCGCCATGCGTTGAGTGTTGCGCTGCAAGGGTTTGAGGGGGCGTTGGTGATGATCTCGCATGACCGCCATATGCTGCGCAGTGTGACGGACCGCTGGCTGTGGGTCGATGGTGGTTGTGTGACACCATTTGATGGTGACCTGGAGAGCTATCGCCAGCAGATGATTGCGCGGCGCGAGACCGATGAGACCGATGAGTCGGATGTTGCGTTGGTGACGCCTGGTGGTGAATCAAGTGTGAATAGTCAGGCAACACGCAAGGCACGTCGCCAGCAAGATGCTGAACAGCGTCGTGCCTTGAAGCCACTGCAAAATCGCCTGAAAAAAATGGAACAGCAGATGGACAGGCTGAATAGCCAAAAAGAAGCGATTGAGGCGCAGTTGGCGGGCAGTGAGATTTATGACGATGCCGACGATCTGAAAGTGGTACTGGCAAAGCAGGTGGCGGTGAGTAATGAACTGGATGAGGTTGAATCAGAGTGGATGGATGTTTCTGAGCAGCTTGAGGTACTAAGTCCCTGATCTGTCTAGCTCCTGATGGGCTGGATGGAAACGCCCATCAAACGGCCTTTATTTGCTAGAATGTGGCAAATTCTAATGATTAGTATTACTTTGGGGTACGCTTAAACCATGTCTGAGCAGGTTAATCTTGAGGCGATCACAGTACTTAAAGAGAAGTACGAGAGCATTATGGTCACCATTGGTATTTCGCTAGGAATGGGGTTAATGCTCTCCTTTTTTATGTACGCGCAATTTATCGATCGTATGCCGCCGATTTTCATACAGGTGTGGTTGCTCGTTGTTGGCCTGATGATCGCGGCGCTGTGTTATATCAAGCGTCTTTCCTTTAAATGGTTAATGACGCGTCATGGCAAGCGCGCTGAGTTTCAACCGCTGTTGGCCAGGATTGACGCGACCGATATAGAAAAAGAGGCGAAGGTGCTGTTGGCTGAGAAGTTCCCATCATAGTAGAGGGGGCGGCTCTTAATCGCATTTGGCTGGATCGCGTTTGACAGGTTGTGCGCAATCCATTGCGCGTTTGCTGTCCCTGGCAGAGTCTTCCTTGGTTGATTACTCCCTGTGTCTGCTTACATCCTGTAATCAGAGTATTGCTTCCTTTAGATATTTCTCCATTTTTTTACGGCACATGATCCCTTTGTACCTTTTCTCATATCCCTTGAGAGTCCGTGGCGTCCTGCCGTCTTATTGGTGATTACTATAGCGCTTTGCTATGAGCGGAGTGTCACAGGAGTGTTAATCTTTTGTGAC
>UOFQ01000099.1_pt1 | contig 11680 bp, 12 predicted proteins | sample 1988961 | NCBI WGS metagenome assembly UOFQ01 (sample SAMEA4712195, study PRJEB27164) | hydrothermal vent metagenome | biome: marine basaltic hydrothermal vent biome; feature: marine hydrothermal vent; material: mineral | place: Pacific Ocean | collected 2011-06-14/2011-07-23 | depth 1719 m | reverse complement strand
TGGGTTCGGCTCACCTGCTCAAGTTTGATTCGGTACATGGCACCTGGCCTTACGATACCGCCGCAGAAAACGGCAATGTCATCATCGGCGATAAAACGCTGGCTTATTCTGCCAATGCGTCCATTGCCGACACCGATTGGTCGGATTGTGACATTGTGATTGAGGCGACCGGCAAGCATCACAAGCTGCCTGAGTCACTGAACAGCTATTTCGATCAGGGTGTGAAAAAGGTGATCGTTGCCGCGCCCACCGAAGGGGCGCTTAACATCGTCTATGGCATCAATGATGATCGCTATGACCCCGCGACAAATCATCTGCTGACGGCGGCATCTTGCACAACCAACTGCCTCGCGCCGGTGGTGAAAGTGATGCAAGAGAAAGTGGGCATAAAACACGGTTGCATGACCACGATCCATGACATCACCAACACTCAAACCATCGTCGATAAAGGCCACAAAGACCTACGCCGCGCCCGTGCTTGCGGCAACTCGCTAATTCCTACCTCGACGGGATCGGCCAAGGCCATTACCAAAATTTTTCCTGAACTTGAGGGCAAGCTTAACGGCCATGCGGTGCGTGTGCCTTTGCTTAATGCCTCGCTCACCGACTTTGTATTTGAAGCCTCGCGTCCAGTGACGGCTGAAGAGATCAATGCTTATTTCAAAGAAGCCGCAGAAGGTGAACTAAAGGGTATTCTCGGTTATGAGGAACGCCCGCTGGTCTCGGTCGATTACCTCAATGATCCACGTTCCTCTATTGTCGATGCGCTTTCCACCATGGTGATCAATGAAACCCAGGTGAAAATCTACGCCTGGTACGACAACGAATGGGGTTATGTGAATCGCATGATGGAGCTAGTGGCTAAGGTGGCGCGGAGCTTGTAACAATGGATCAAGGGCTGCGTAATTATCTTGTAATCACTGGCGGCTATTGGGCTTTCACCCTCACCGATGGAGCGATCCGAATGTTGGTGGTGCTCTATTTTCATCAGTTGGGGTATTCACCATTTGAAGTGGCAATGCTGTTTCTTTTCTACGAGTTCTTCGGCATCGTCACCAATCTGGTGGGCGGCTGGCTGGGGGCGCGTATTGGCCTTAACCTCACCATGCACATTGGCATGGGATTACAAGTGGTGGCACTGGCGATGTTGGCTGTGCCAGAGGCGTGGCTCACGGTCGCCTATGTGATGCTGGCACAGGGGCTGTCGGGCATAGCCAAAGATTTGAACAAGATGTCGGCCAAAGCCGGAGTGAAAACCCTGGTTCCCCAAGATGGAAATTCACGCCTGTTCAAATGGGTCGCCATGCTAACCGGCTCCAAAAATACGTTGAAGGGTGTGGGGTTTTTTCTTGGTGGGATATTGCTTGAGTTTGTCGGATTCCGAGATGCTTTGTTGATACTCGCGGGTGGTCTGCTGTTGGTGTTGATTGTTACTGTCGTTTTGCTGCCACGAGGCTTGGGTAAAACTAAAGCCAAATCAAAGTTCACCCAGATTTTCTCCAATACGCCTGCCATCAACTGGCTCTCGGCGGCGCGTTTTTTCCTCTTTGGGGCGCGTGATATCTGGTTCGTGGTGGGGCTGCCCGTGTTTCTCTTTTCGGTGCTGGGTTGGCGCTTCAGTGAAGTGGGCGCGTTTCTCGCCCTGTGGGTGATTGTCTACGGCATTATCCAATCCTGCGCACCAATGATATTGCGCGGCCGCCACCCGAGTGCAATAACAGCAAAAGCCTGGGCCTTTGGCTTGGTGCTAATCCCCGCCGCCATTGCTATCGCCTTGCATCAGGGCATGGAGCCGAACCGGGTGATTATCATCGGCCTGATTGTGTTTGGCGCTGTGTTCGCCATTAACTCAGCCGTGCATTCCTATCTGATCGTTGCCTGGTCTGAGCACGACAGAGTATCGCTGAATGTGGGTTTTTACTACATGGCCAATGCCGGTGGACGACTGACCGGCACCGTGCTGTCTGGCTGGATCTACCAGACCCAGGGGCTGGTGGGTTGTTTGTGGTGGTCGGCTGGATTTGTGTTGATGGCGGCGTTGCTGTCGTTGGGTTTGAAAAGGGATTTAGCAGAAGAGCACCAGTGACCTTATTCGTTTGTTCTCACCATAGTCGAATTCAGAAAGACTGGCTCGTTTTAGGGTAGATGCCAGATTGGTGGCGTATACTTGAGTGCAATGCAGTTTTGTGAGGGCGACTACCCAATCAAACGTACTGAGGATGCATCAATGGCAAGGGAATCGCTCAAACGGTTAACTGATATTCCTAATGTTGGCAAAGCAATGGAGAGAGACTTTCTCTTGCTTTGAAATAAAGTGAATAAAGGGGTCAAATATCATATTAAAATTCATATTCTATTATGTACTTTATGCCTCGACCACTCCGTATAGAATATGAAGATGCCTACTATCACGTAATGAACCGTGGTCGAGGACGACAACATATTTTTCATGGTGAGGATTATTTCCATGCTTTTTTCAAAGTTCTAGAAGAGGCTCATCAACGTTTTGGGCTTCAGGTGTTGTGTTACTGTTTGATGAGTAATCATTATCATTTATTGGTGAAAACACCGGAAGCTAACCTTGGTCGTGCCATGCGGCACATAAGCGGGCAATATACTCAGCGTTACAACAAGCTCCGAAAGACCGATGGTTCGCTTTTCCGCGGGAGATACAAAGCGATACTTGTCGAAGACGATAGCTATCAGCTTCAGTTGTCTCGTTATATTCACAGGAACCCTGTTGATGCTGGGGTGGTAGATCAACTAGAAAGCTACGTGTGGAGTAGTTACCCTAATTATGTGACCGGTTTACCTGTTCCAGATTGGCTTTATCAGCAGGAAATTTACGACCAACTGTCGGTACGATCACGTAGACGAGAAAAGTATCGAGCATTTGTTGAAAAAGGTGTAGATGAGGAGATCGCATTATTTTATGGCAAGGGGAATCAGATGCCGTATCTGGGGAGTGATGATTTTAGAGACTGGGCCTACCAACAACGCCAAACAGACGATAGTGAGATAAGCCGAGAGACTTCACGCCATTTTCGACCGACCATTGAAAAGATCACAAAATTAATTGCGAAGAGTTTTAAGGTTGATTTAGCCAGTATATTGTCAAACCGGCGTGGGAGAGTAGTGAACAATATTCCTCGTTGGGTTGCGATGCATCTGGCTCAAGAGGTGTGCGGTCTCAAATTGAGTGAAATTGCAGAATTTTTCGGGTTAAAACGCACCGGGAGTATACCAACCACTATTTCAAAGCTTAAGGTGCGAATGGCGAGTGATAAAAAATTGGTGAGAAAGATTGACAAGATAAAGCGTCAAAATGATATTTGACCCCTTTGCCTCAGCTTCCACTGATGCCTGCAACTTTAAGGTAATAGAGTCTGAATAAACTGATTCATTGCTAGCACAAAAACCTAACTGCTCCGTACCATCATCCCCCGTCCTCTATACCCACCACTAACACTAACTTCACTGCCTGCAATATACGTAATCCCATCACACCCAACCGACCCCACAATCCTCCACTGTGGGGAATAGCACACAAAACCACTACCTGCCTGTACCAATCGCTAATGTATTAAGCCTCCAACGTCGATATTCCTTATATCGATAACAAGCTGGAGCTCGAGCTGGGACTTGAATTGATGTAACGCTTAAAAATAACAGATAAATGCCCCATAACAGACCTTAGACACAAACAAAACAGGATCAGAAAAAAAGGAACAAACCATGCCAAAAATGTCACTTGCAGATCAGCTAGATGCCTTAAAGGGGAAAATGAGCGGGCTCTTTTCTCGCTCAAAAAAAACCGCCGTGGAACAGACTGAAGGCGGCACATCCGAAAGCTCGCTGTCTCAAGTCAAGCAACTAGCGCCGCTGGTCGTTGCGGTTGCAGTACTGGGAGGTGGTGGCTACACCTTTCAGAATGACATCATGGCATTGATCGCCCCAACACCTTCAAACGATCAGGCATTGGCATTGGCACTGCCCGTAGTACGCGCACCAGTGCCAGTGCCAGTACCTGCTGCTGAAGAAATAGTTACCGAAGTCGTTAGCGAGCCGATAAGAAGCCTGGAAATAGCCACAGAAGCCCAGGAAGAGACCATTGAACTCGCCGCAGCCCCTGAAAAAGAGCTTGCACACAACACTGATGCCAGCGATGAAATGAATCTCATCGAACGCAAGCTTCAAGCGATGCAAGAACTTCAGGCAATGAATGAAATAAACAACGAAGAGTCCACCACAGCGCTTGAGATGGCTGAAAATGAAGCGATGCTAGTCGTGGCAGGCAATGATGAATCAAATGTCGCTCAGCCATTCATCAATACCGCCACTTCCGAGAGCATGCAGAGCAACCAATGGACACTCTGGCAGGCATCTGACCAGTGGGCTGTTCAATTAATGGCCGTGAAGACCAAAAAATATTTAACCGATTTTATCAGCCAGAATGAACTAGAAGATGGCGCGACCTACTTTGAATTCACCCGCGACGGCGAGCACTATTACGCCTTAGTGGTCGGGGTCTACAACACCCATACTGAAGCGAGTGAAGCGGCGCAAACGCTTGCCGCTGAATTCAAACTAGAACCATGGGTGCGCAGCATGCAGAGTATTCAAACAGCGATCGACTATGATTTTAACGCGCCAGAAGCAACATTAGCGCTTAGCCAGAAATTTTAATTTGCTAAAATTTTACATCGCAATTAAATAATCGCTAATACCTGCTCCAACGCCACCACCGTCTCGTCGATCTGCTGCTCAGTGATGACGAGCGGTGGGGCCATCCTCACCACCGTTTCATGGGTCTCTTTACTCAACACCCCTTTGACCATCAGGCGCTCGCATACATCACGCGCACTGGCACGCTGCGGATCCAGCTCGATACCGATAAACAACCCTCGCCCACGCACCTCCAGAATCGCATCTGATTGAATCGCCTGTAGACGCTGCAACATATAAGCGCCCAGTCTCTCGGAACGCTCGACAAGCTTTTCATCCTGCAACACCTTCAGCGCCTCAAGCGCAACGGCAGCAGCAAGCGGATTGCCACCAAAGGTACTGCCGTGGTCACCGGGATCAAATACTGCCATCACATCTGCTCGCGCCAGAAATAGCGACACAGGCAACATCCCTCCGCCCAGTGCCTTACCCAGAATCAATCCATCCGGCTGCACCCCATCATACTGGCAAGCCAATAATTTACCAGTCCGGCCAAGACCACTCTGCACTTCATCGCAAATCAATAACACATTATGGCGCTTACAAAGCTCGGCACATTGTGCGAGATAGCCCGCAGGTGGCATCACAATACCGGCCTCGCCCTGAATCGGCTCGACCAGGAAGGCCGCTGTATTTTCAGTGATCGCCGCCTCAAGCGCATCGATATCACCATAGGCAATGTTTTTAAACCCAGGTGTCAGCGGGCCAAACTGATGTTTGTATTGTGCTTCCGATGAGAAGCTAACGATGCTAATGGTGCGGCCGTGAAAATTGCCGTCACAGACGATAATCTCGGCCTTGTCCGCCGCGACGCCTTTTTTGGCGTACGCCCATTTACGGGCCGCTTTCAGCGCGGTCTCGACTGCCTCTGCACCTGTGTTCATTGGCAATGCACGCGGCTGCCCCGTCATCTCACAGATCATTTTTAAAAATGGCGCGAGGGTATCAGTATGGAAAGCGCGCGAGACAATCGTCAAACGCTGCGCCTGCTCGCTCATTGCCTTAACTAAACGAGGATGACAGTGGCCATGACTCACCGCCGAATAGGCACTCATCATATCGAGGTAACGCTTACCGTTATCATCCCACACATAAGGCCCCTCCCCCTTCACCAGTACTACCGGCAGCGGATGGTAGTTATGCGCACAATAATGTGCCTCTTGTTCCAGTGTATTCATGCATCACCTCACAATTGTATTTGCCAGAGCCAACGCCAGCTGTGCTGTTTTCTGCTCAATATCATGGTCTGGATTATATTCACTGATCTCGATGCCACTCAAGCGCTCATCATTGACCAGCGCCGCTAGCGCCACAATTAATTCATCACCATGAATCCCACCCCGCTCCGGGCTTCCAACTCCCGGCGCCTCACCTGGATCAATCGCATCAAGGTCAATCGATATGCCAAACTGACTGCTCTGTTGTGTGACTCGTTCACGCGCTTCCTGCATCACAGCAGCCAGGCCACGCTCACGCACCTCTTCTATATAGTAGATATGCACACCCAGGCGCGATAACAACGCATGCTCTCCCGCCTCATAACTACGTACTCCAACCAGCACAACATTTTGCGGCAACAACACGGGTGATGAATCATTGATCGCTGTTAATTCCGTTGGGCCATGCCCCAACAGGCAAGCAAGTGGCATCCCGTGGTAGGCGCCACTCGGTGAAGTCTCCGGGGTATGGCTATCCATATGCGCATCGACCCAGATTAAGCCCAGCGACTCCTGCTCATTCAACGCAGCACGCGCACCACTCCAGATGCCCACAGCACTCGAATGGTCGCCACTAAAGACCGCAAAACGATGTGAGGCCTCAATCGAGCGCTGTACCTGCTCAGCAAGGCTATGACATAACAGTTGAATAGTGTGCAGATCATTCTGCGCCTGCGGCGGATAAAGCGTTGTCAGCCACGTGACCTGATTATCACAGAGATGAGACTTGATGCAGATGGTATGCAACGCCTCTGGGCCATCCTCACAACCATGGTCTTGCGCACCAACCCCTGATGCAACTCCAATAAAATCTACTATCGCCAAACCAACGACACCCCACTACTCAAGTATTACAGACGACTGCCACTATTCAGCACCATAAACCACATCGGCAAAATCTTTTACCAATACGCTACAATCCAGATGCCTGTCCCACGGGATCATCGTCATCACCTTTTCAATCCCGAGTGACTGCAACTGATGCGGCACACCATAGCCATGCATCAGATGGCCACTACCGATAAACGCGACCACCATCGGTACCTTCTGCGGTGCCTCTAATTGCGCGCGGATGCCTTCCGCCATGGCTCGATCCCACAGCAACTGTTTCTGCACAAAACGACGGAATGCAGGCCCTTCCACTGCCATATCCAGGTTCACACCAGAAAATCGATGACGTTGAAAACTCACCACAAGGTGCTGTATGTAGGGGCGCGTTGCCTGGGCGGGCACTGTCATGCCAGCGGGGGCAAATGCCCACCCCAGATCGACCGCTTCATTCACCTTTTCACGCGTGACGTTCAACGCAATCAGCGCAATGCCCTGGTCACGCGCATAGACCATCAAAGGGATGTAATAATCGGCACTAAAGCTCCAGTACCGCGACCACTCCACCTCTTTGAGAAAGGCTTCGATAGTGGTTTCACCACGCAAAAAACGATTGATCGCTGGCTGTACTATTCGAGGTAGCATCTCTAACCCCACCACAAGAGCAGGCTGCCGCTGATGCAACGCTTCCAGTAGCCGCAACTGCCAGTTGTGATGCAACTGGTTATCATGATGCTCACCCAATAAAACAACGTTGTTTAATTGTGCCTGCGCCAATACCATTGATTCATCGATAACAGTAGCCGAACCGGGCTGTAACCAGCTATTTTGAGGAACACACGAGGAAGGATTGTCGGTTTGCTGCTCACTTGCGGCAACAAACAGTGGCAGGGAAAGCAAGCAAAGAGTGATAGTAATACCACGAAGCAAGTTCATCCGATCTCCCCCTTATACAATCAAGTATAAATCTTCACTCTCCACCTAAAAACCAGGTAAAAATTGAAACTAATTTAGTAGCTTTTGCACTGCACCCACCAGACGCTCCTGCGTGAATGGCTTCTGTAACCAACCAGACGCACCAAAATTTTTCGCTTTATTCTTTTTAAAGTCGCTATCTTCCGTTGTCAGCATAATAATAGGGATATCGGCGTAAGCATCAAGACGACGTAGCTTACTCACCAGGCTAATGCCATTCATATTGGGCATGTTAATATCTGACAGCACCAGGTCAAACGTCTGCTTACGCGCAATTTCCATCGCATCAACGCCATCGTTAGCGCTGACCACCTCAAAACCTTCACTTTCCAACATCGACTTAACCAGATTGCGTATCGTCAGTGAGTCGTCTACAGAAAGAATCCGTGCCATTTTCACTCTCCTTGTTCCCGCTAAATAATGAGCGCAATTTATTTTCCACTCAAAAGCTTTATCGGACAAAATAATAAATGATTAAATTAAGAGCGCAGAAAATAATATAGTGAGACCTTTGAACGCACAGTGATTTTGTTCTCTGGCAAGGCAAAAGTGCACAGAATGAGGGAGTTTATCGCTATAAATGACCGATTGAGACCGCTTTTAACGCAGCCAGAGGGCAAAAGAACCATTGTGCAAAGGTCTCAAAATAGTATTGGCTAGTAGATAGGCGAGATTAATCACATAGACGCATATCCCTTAAAGAGGCAAGGAATAATCCTACCAATAAATACAGCGAAAACTACTGTTTTCGATCGTAAAAATCTTCCTGGCTTGCTGCAGAAGGCGGTGGCGGCTCTGGTGGCTGGGTATCATCATCTTCTGTAGGTCGCTTTGAAATCATAATACGAGAGAGGATCACGCCCAGTTCAAACAGTACCCACATCGGAATTGCGAGTAAGGTTTGAGAAATAATGTCTGGTGGTGTCAATAACATGCCAATGACAAACACCCCGACAATAATAAACGGCCGTTTGGCAACCAGCTTATCGGGCGTGGTGATCCCCGCCCACACCATCAAAATAGTCGCAATCGGAATCTCAAAGGCCAGGCCAAAGGCAAAAAAGAGTTTGAGCACAAAATCGAGGTATTTACTGATGTCGGTCATGACTGCCACTCCATCTGGTGTGGTGCCGATAAAAAATTCAAACATCAATGGAAACACCACAAAGTAGGCGAAGGACATCCCAGCATAAAAAAGCAATGTGCTGGAGACAATCAGCGGCAATACCATCTTGCGTTCATTCGCAAAAAGCCCCGGCGCGATAAAGCGCCACACCTGATAAAGAATCCACGGGATCGCTAAAAAGAACGCCCCCACCAGGGTAAATTTAAACGGGGTTAAAAATGGCGACGCCACTTCGGTCGCAATCATGGTGCTGCCTGCAGGCAACTGAGCAATCAGTGGCGCGGCGAGTGTGGTGTAGAGGTCATTGGCAAATGGGAAAAGGCAGATAAAAACAACTGTAATTCCTGCTAGCATGCGCAACATGCGGTCACGCAATTCAATCAGATGCGTGACTAACGATGTTTTGGGGTCGGGTGGATACTTACGAGGCCTGGTCATGGGTAATTACTGTTTTTTGACTACGTCGTCACTAGCGTCATCTTTAGGCGACGTGGATGATTCTGGTTCAGCAGTCGAGTCCACCTGTTCCGCCTCCTCAGCAGCCATGCGATCACGCTCTTCCTTCGGTATCGGTTTTAACACATCACCGGAGATCATATCGTTGAGATCCCGCTTAATCGCAGAGACCGCGCGAGTCGTCTCACTTAATGAGCGATGAGCCTCCGCAATTTTAGTCTCTTCAGCGATGCGTTCTTTGAGCTCCTTGCCACGATCAACTTCACCCTCAAGCTCATCTTTCATCTCACCCATAAAATTACGCGCTTTATTGATCCAACGGCCAGTGGTGCGCGCAAGCGTCGGCAACTCTTCTGGTCCAACGACCAGAAGTGCTACGATGGCAATCACTGTGAGTTCCCAAAAACCGATATCAAACATGACGTCTCATCCCCGCGATCACGCGGAGCTCATTCAATGAAGTGAGTAATGAACGATCAAAGCCAAAAACCAGGCTTAAACCTTATCCTTATCCTTCTCTTTTGCTTCAGCCTGAGTCGCTTCCCCATCAATCACGCGGTTGGCATCTTTATGTGCCAGCTCTTCAGGAAGAGGATCTGCTTTCAGATCATCCTTATCTTTGTCAGCGTCTTTGCCATCGCTAACTGACTCACGAAAACCTTTTACCGCACCACCAAGATCATTACCCATACCACGCAGTTTTTTTGTACCGAACAACAACAACACGATCACCAATACAATCAACAACTGCCAAATACTAATACCGCCCATGATTACTCCTCGTATAAAACTTTGCGTTTAGCTATATCAAGTTTTCTCAGTCCGTTCCGCCTTTTCTTGCAGACCAGACTTACCAAAACGTCGCGCCAACTCCTGCAACACATCATCAGGCTTCAAACCTTGATGCGCCAACATGACCATTGTGTGAAACCATAAGTCTGCCGTTTCATGAACAATCTGTTTTGCATCACCATCTTTGGCAGCGATCACCGTTTCGGTTGCCTCTTCGCCCACCTTTTTCAGGATGCTATCTAGCCCCCTGGCATACAGAGATGCCACATAGGAACTATCAGGGTCCATACCCTTTCGCTGCTCTAATATATCAGCTATTTGGCTAAGCACATCACTCATATCACCCACTCTCTCATATTCACCAAGGGCCTAACACACTCAAATCGCCGCCAGGGCCACGCCTGCGCCATTCAGACGAAATCCGGCATTCTACGCTATTTGATCCATTTTCCATATAAGGCGATGTAAATCGTCAATTTTCCGCATTTATCAGCGGGTATTTTCCACTCTTAGATTACAATAAAAATTGCCATTTACATCGATTTTACCAACAATGAACAACACAACACTCGCGCACTCATACATATTAGGGAGAAACAGGATGAGCGACGACAACTTTGATCACGAGGCTGCACGTCAACAAAACCGCAAGGTCACTCGCTCGAGCACCGTGATATCTCTGATCGGTGCAGCGCTGTTTCTGCTCTCAGGGGTACTCATCTATAAATTAACCCCAGGTCCGCTCGAGAAGCAACAAAATATAGCCAACTCACAGATTGTGGCCAACATCTCATTTGAGATGGTTCAAAAAGATAATTTTAATCAATGGAAGAAATTAGATCACACACCAGAGAGCGGCGAACAGGTCAGCTTTCGTATCTCCACCAACCAACCCCTCTATGCCACACTGACCAGCGAACCCAATCAGAGCCATCCACGCACACTATTCGATGGCATTCGCATTCCACCCGGTCAAAACAAGATCATCAACTTTAATAACCGCGATTATTATTACACCACCAAAGAGACCGACAAGCAGATTCAATTTTGCCTCATCACAGCAGCCGATTCAAAAGCACTCGCAAAAAAAATCGTCTCCATGCAGAAAAAAAACCACCTAAGTGAATCACCCAACATACACTGCGTGAACTGGTAACCTTAGCCCTCTAAATAGAGATGGTTTAATACACTCAAAAACTATGCTAACAATAGCGACCAAAAAGCGCTTACTCACAAACAAAACAATCGGAGAAAAGCATGGTTCTTGAGTTCAACATCAACAACCCACCGCCAGCGCTTACCGAAATAGAAGATGCTCTCAAACAGGTCATTAAAGATCGTGCCCTGCTGCGTAAAAAAAATATCCGTTTTCTCATCTATGTACTCTTAGTCGTAGCCGCTTACGCAACGTTTATGCTAACCGTTACCATCCCGATACTGGAAGACCCCGCAGCACTACCGGATTTCGTTGCGACCGTCGCCTACTGCACCCCTTATCTCACCTTTTTTATCTTTATAGTCAGCAATAATCTACATACCAAAGTTATCGAAAGACCGCGAA
>UOFQ01000139.1_pt1 | contig 11835 bp, 10 predicted proteins | sample 1988961 | NCBI WGS metagenome assembly UOFQ01 (sample SAMEA4712195, study PRJEB27164) | hydrothermal vent metagenome | biome: marine basaltic hydrothermal vent biome; feature: marine hydrothermal vent; material: mineral | place: Pacific Ocean | collected 2011-06-14/2011-07-23 | depth 1719 m | reverse complement strand
TCCAATAATAAAACCGCATGGGCAGATGTCTACCATGATCAGTCGCACTTTATCCATGAGTTTAAAAGCCTTTCGGGGCTTACGCCTGGTCAATTCGGCCGTTTGTCCGTTTTGTACAATAAAATTTGATCTAATTTCTTAATACTATTTTCTCCCAAACAGATCAAATCAGGGGTCACTTAAATGATACAAATAGAAGCTGCGTTTCCGGTAATGGTAGCGCCTAATTTAGATGCAGTTAAGCAATTTTACGAAACAGTTTTTGGTTTTAATACCGTTTTTTATGATGTGAATTTTTACTTGCACCTTGTTTCTCCCAATACAGGTTCACAGCTCGGGTTTTTAATGCCCAATCATAGTTCTCAGCCTGAATTTCTTCATGCAATCATGTCTACTAATGGATATGTTATTTCATTAGAGGTGAAAGATGCGGCTATGGCATACGAGCAAGCTAAGAATTTAAAACTTAACATCGCTATGGAAATAAAAGAAGAAGCCTGGGGGCAGGTACATTTTATGGTACAAGATCCCGCTGGTTTTCGTGTTGATGTAGTTCAACATTTGGAAGTTACTGGTAATTAACCATTAATATTAGCTGTTTATATTCGTGATTGTGTCGTGCAAAGGCTTTGGTATATCAAGAGATTTATGTTTGTTTTTGGGGTTTTTCACTCCCCAAAGGTATCAAGATATAGAAGTGCCCTGGAGTAAAAATGGGTTGCTGAAGTTACAAAATATCGCTGCTGGACTCACGTCAAGAGGGATCAACGATACCGGGCAGGCTGATTCTGAACTGAGTGCTGGTCTCATCAGAGGTGGCCACAATAGTACCGCCATGCGCCTCAACAATTGACTTGACGATGGCCAGCCCTAGCCCTGCACCTTCGCCACTGCGCTGGCGTGATGGATCTGTGCGGTAAAAACGGTCGAAAATTTTTGAGAGGTGTTCGGCGGGAATGGGTGTGCCGGGGTTCTGAATCACAATGATCACATCGCCTTTGTTGTGACAGAGTGTTACCGCTATGCCGTTACCTTGCGGGGTGTGGCGAATGGCATTGGAGAGCAGATTGCTGAGCGCGCGGCGCAGCATCAGGCGGTCACCCTGAACATGAGCATTACCATCCATCGTTAGTGAAACATGAGACTCTTCAGCCCAGGCGCCGTAAAAATCGAACAGGTTGTGCAGTTCACTTTTTAGATCGATCGTTTCTGCATTGGGTGGTTGGCGGGCATTGTCAGCCTTGGCGAGAAAGAGCATATCGCCGATCATCTGTGCCATGCGCTCGTACTCTTCCATGTTGGAGTAGAGGATCTCCTGATACTCTTCTGCACTGCGCACCTGGGAGAGGGCAACCTGCGTCTGGGTCATTAAATTGGTGACTGGGGTGCGCAGTTCGTGGGCGATGTCGGCAGAAAAATTGGAGAGGCGGGTAAAGGCCTCTTCCATGCGTTGTAGCAGTTCATTGAACGACACGGCGAGTTCAGTGAGTTCAGCCGGAACCGCTTCAGGGGCGAGGCGACTGTTTAGTTCGTTAGCGCTGATGCGGCTGACCTGATCAACAATTTTGTGTAGCGGTTTATGGCCATGTCGTACGGCAATCCAGCCCATTACGCCCATGACGATAATGCCGCAGGCCACCATCAACCAGAGTGTGTAGCGAAAGTGGGTAAGAAACTGAAGATGAAAGTCGATCGCCACGGCAATAATAATGGTGTAGGGGGCGTGATTTTTTCCCGCGACTTGCTGAGTCAACACTCGGTAATGGTGTTTGTTGTTACTCCAGCGTTGTATCTTGCTGGCTGAGAGATGCTTACTGGAAGGCAGTGGCACCTGGGAGAGATCTGCTTTGGTACTGCTATACAAGGGGTTTTCTGAACCATCGCTGATATACAGCAGTGGGTTATGATGGCCGACCAGCATGTCATCAAAACGTTGTTTAATGGCACTCAAGTCATCCTTAGCCTGCAGTGTGGCAAGTGACCGTTTTACCGCCTCGGCGACGACCTTAAGTTCCTTACTGTCCTGGGTGACAAAATGCTCTTCGATAGAGCGCTCAATGACCCAGCCGAAGGTTAAGAGTACTATGGTGGCAACGGCGCTGAACAGTAAGGTCAGCCTTAGTGTCAGGGAGGTGGGGCGTTTCATCTATGAATGGTCATCCGCCGTATCAATCATATAACCCATGCCGCGTATTGTCTGAATCAATTTGAGATCAAAGTTGTCATCGATCTTACCGCGCAGGCGACGAATGGCAACATCGATGACGTTGGTATCGCTATCGAAATTCATATCCCACACCTGAGAGGCGATCAGAGAGCGAGGCAGTACTTCACCCTGGCGGCGCACCAGCAGCTCCAGTAGCGCAAACTCCTTGGTGGTTAGATGGATACGTTTGCCGCCGCGACTGGCGCGATGGCGGGCCAGATCCAGCTCCAGGTCGGCAACGTTCAGGCTTAATTCTGTGGCGGGGGTTGTGCGGCGGCGCAACAGTGTGCGCACACGCGCCAGCAGTTCAGCGAAGACGAAGGGTTTAACAAGGTAGTCATCCGCGCCTAGTTCCAGCCCCTTAACTCGGTCATCGATGCTATCACGGGCGGTGAGAAACAGTACGGGCACCTCTTTACCGGCGTCGCGCAGTGATTGCAGAATTCGCCAGCCATCCACGTCCGGTAACATCACATCGAGGATCAGCAGGTCGTAGTGTCCTGTCATCGCCAGATGATGACCATCGAGACCATTATGACTTAGGTCAACGACAAAACCTGCTTCGCTCAACCCCTGTTTAAGATATTCACCTGTTTTAATTTCATCTTCAACAACTAAAAGTTTCATAGTCTAACAAGTTAGCTCATAGTACCTGTCATGAGTATGACAGCAAGATTACAGAATTGTAATGGAAGCGTCATCTTAGTGACAGCGTTTGCTCTCTATTATTCATCTTCAATAGTCTCCAGGAGTCATTGCTTTGTATTTTCAATCTCGACACCGTTGCAATTTGTTTGTGCGCCTCTGTCTGGCCCATGCTTTGATATTCAGTGCGCTGTTGTCAGGTGTGAGCAGTGCGCAGGCAGCGGAGGTGTTGTCTCTGCAGAAGGCTGTCGCTGAGGCTCTGCTTGCCAACCCTGGCCTGGCGGCCATTGAGGCACGGGCGAAGGCGCTGGCCGAGCTACCGGATCAGGCTGAGGCGCTGCCCGACCCCAGCTTATCGCTCAATATCCTTAACCTTCCGCTGGATACACTTTCGTTTAGCCAGGAGGCGATGACGCAGATACAGGTAGGCATTAGTCAGGCGCTACCCTATCCCGGCAAGCTCGCATTGCGCTCTCAGGCGGCAAGCCAGGAGGCGAGGGCGGCTGAGTCAGATCTGCAGGAGAAGCGGCTGCAACTGGTGCGTGATGTTAAAACGGTATGGTGGAACCTGTATTACCTGGACCGGGCGCTGGAGGTGATTGCGCGCAACCAGATTCTGTTGAAGCAGTTTGTGAATGTGGCGGAGACCCGTTATACCGTTGGTCGAGGGTTACAGCAGGATATTCTGCTGGCTCAGCTGGAGTTGGCGCAACTGAGTGATAGCACTCTGCGTGTTCAGAACAGGCGTGAAAACGAGGTGGTGCGGCTGAATGTGTTGATGGACCACTCTGTTGCCGCAACCATCCTGCTTCCTGCTTCCGTCGATGAAACACTCCTTACCCTGGTGAGTGCGACAGTGTTGCAACAACGAGCGGGTGCGGCGCGCCCGAGCCTTGCCGCGCAGAGTGAACGCATGGGAGCGGCACGCAGCCGTGTCGCTCTGGCGAAAGAGGATTATGCGCCTGATTTCAAAGTGGGTGCGGTATACGGCCTGCGCAGTGGCAATAACCCTGATGGCAGCAGTCGCGCCGACTTCGGCTCTATCATGTTCAGTATGAATCTACCGCTCTACGCGGGCAGCAAGCAGGACCGTGCCGTTGATCAGCGTAGTGCCGAGTGGGCAGGGCAAAAATACCGGCTGCATGATCAACGTAACCGGGTTGCCTCACAGGTACAGCAGGCGATGATTGATTACCGCCGCGCCAGTGAGCAGGCGCAACTGTTTCAGCAGGAGATTATCCCTCAGGCGCGCCAGACAGTAGATGCCATGCTGGCCGGGTACCAGGTAGGCAATGTTGATTTTCTCAATCTGATTCGCAGCCAGACCACACTTTACAACTATGAGACCCAATACTGGAGTGCCCTGAGTGCAGCCAATCAGGCGATGGCTCGGTTGATTGCGGCGGTGGGCGAGGAGAATATTTATGAATAAAATCACAGGCAGTGTTGTGTTGGTAGTAACGTTTGCTATGGGATTTGCTGGCAGTCATTTTTTGACAAAATTCACAGCTTCTCCCGTGAAAAGCGCAGCAAAGCAATCGACAGAACGCAAGGTGCTGTTTTATCGCAACCCCATGAATCCCGCCATTACTTCGCCTGTATTCATGCAAGATGATATGGGCATGGATTATATTGCTGTCTATGCCGATGGTGGTAGCAGTGATGAACCCGCAGGCACGGTTACCATTGATCCGGTTACCGTGCAGAACATCGGTGTACGCACAACATTGGCTGAAACGCGTGATCTCTCTCGGGCACTGAGCGGCCTGGGGCGTGTCGATTTCAACGAGGAACATCTGGCCCGTCTGCACCCCAAAACGTCTGGCTGGATTGAAGAGTTGAAGATTAATGAAACCGGCAAGAAGGTGAACAAAGATACTATCCTGCTCAGTATCTACTCGCCCGAACTGGTGGCCGCACAGCAGGAATATCTGGTGGCACTGAATAACTGGGAAACCGTGCGCAGTAGTGGTGTTTCGCAAATGAAAAGAAGTGCTAAGACCATACTTGATAGTGCTAAAGAACGCTTGCAGTTGTTCGACGTGCCTGCTCACCAGATCAAAGAGCTGGAGCAGAGCCGCAAGATCAAGAAACAGCTTCATATCCATTCCCCTTTTGAAGGCCGGGTGATGAACATTGGCGCACGGGAAGGACAATATGTTACCCCTAAAAATGAACTCTATTTGATTGCCGATTTGAGCCGCATCTGGGTCAATGTCGATGTCTTTGAAGATGAAATGAGTTGGCTCAAAGAGGGGGATCGTGCCGAGATGCGAGTGCGGGCCGAACCGGGTCGAACCTATAAAGGCCAGATCACCTTTATTCATCCGATTTTAAACCCTAAGAGTCGCACAGTGCAGGTGCGGCTGGAGTTTGATAACGCCGACCTGTCACTTAAACCGGGCATGTTTGCTAACGTGACACTTTACGTTGATCCACAGCCCAATGCAGTGGTGGTGCCCAGTGAAGCGATTGTGCGCTCTGGTAGCCGTGAGCAACTGTTTGTGGTGCGTGAGCCGGGTAAGTTTGAACCACGAGAAGTGACCCTGGGTGTGAGTGCCGAAGGGATGACTCAAATTTTGTCTGGTGTTGAAGCAGGCGAACAGGTAGTGACCTCCAGCCAGTTCCTGATCGATTCTGAATCCAAGTTGCGCGAAGCCACGGCCAAGATGATGGCAGTGATGGCGGGAGAAAGTGTAGAGCAAGACATGAGCGACATGGATATGTCGATGGATGATATGGACATGGACACGGGAGAGTCTAACCAATGATCACCAGTATCATTGAAGCCTCTCTGCGCAACCGTTTTTTGATCATTATCGCTACGATAATGATTGTGGTGGCTGGCCTGTGGTCGATGAAAAATACGCCGCTGGATGCGATTCCTGATCTCTCTGATGTGCAGGTGATCGTTTTTACCGAATACCCCGGCCAGGCACCACAGGTGGTTGAAGATCAGGTCACCTATCCGCTTACCACGGCTATGTTGGCAGTACCCAACGCTAAAGTGGTACGTGGCTACTCCTTTTTTGGTTACTCCTTTGTCTATATTATTTTTGATGATGGCACCGATATGTACTGGGCGCGCTCGCGAGTGCTGGAGTATCTTAACTATGTCAGTGGTCGCCTGCCGAACGGGCTAACGCCGTCACTGGGGCCGGATGCGACCGGTGTTGGTTGGGTCTATGAATATGCCCTGGTCGATAAAACAGGCAATACCGATCTGGCCGAGCTGCGCTCTATTCAAGACTGGTATCTGCGTTATCCTTTGCAGACGGTTGAAGGGGTTTCTGAAGTAGCCTCCGTTGGTGGTTATGTTAAACAGTATCAGGTCGAAGTTGACCCCAATGCATTGCTGGCCTACAACATTCCGCTATCGAAAATTAAACACGCCATTCAACGTTCCAACAACGATGTCGGCGGTAAATTGATCGAGATGGCCGAGACCGAATATATGGTACGTGGTTTAGGTTATATCCAGTCGATTGATGATTTGAACGTTATCCCTGTTGGTGTTGATGACAACGGTACGCCGATTCGATTACAGGATGTCGCACATGTTCATCTTGGGCCAGAACTGCGCCGTGGTGTCGCTGAGTTGAATGGTGAAGGTGAAGTGGCCGGTGGCGTAGTCATTATGCGTTACGGTGAAAATGCCATGGCCGTTATTGAGCGAGTGCGCGCCAAACTGGAAGAGCTTAAACCTGGTCTGCCCGAAGGGGTAGAGATTGTACCGGTCTATGATCGCGGTGATTTGATCACCCGTGCGGTGGATAATCTTAAAGAAAAACTGATCGAAGAGATCATCGTTGTCAGCCTTATCTGTATCCTGTTTTTACTGCATGCCCGTTCGGCGCTGGTGGCCATTGTTTCGCTGCCGATCGGGATTTTGCTGGCGTTCACTTTTATGAAATGGCAAGGGATCAACGCCAACATCATGTCTCTCGGCGGCATCGCTATCGCTATCGGTGCGATGGTGGATGGGGCGATTGTGATGATCGAAAACGGCCACAAACACCTTGAAAAGATGGTGAAAGAGAAAGGGCGCGAACTGACCTCGCCTGAACGATGGCAAGCGGTCACTGAGGCGTCGCGCGAAGTGGGCCCGGCGCTTTTCTTTTCACTGTTGATTATCACCGTCTCCTTTCTGCCGGTCTTTACCCTGCAGGCGCAGGAAGGGCGACTCTTTGCGCCCCTCGCATTTACTAAAACCTATGCGATGGCGGCGGCAGCGATTTTAGCGATCACCCTGGTGCCGGTGTTAATGGGCTATTTTATTCGTGGCAAGATCCCTGCAGAAGCGAAAAATCCAGTGAACCGGTTTCTCCATTTTGTCCATAGACCAACCCTGAGCCTTGCCATTTACTGGCGCTGGATAACGTTGGCACTGGCGCTTGTTTTACTGGCTGTCACCTGGTATCCACTGAGCAAACTGGGGAGTGAGTTTATGCCGCCGCTGAATGAGGGTGACATTCTCTATATGCCGACCACCTATCCTGGCATCTCCATCACCAAGGCCAAAGAGCTGTTGCAGCAGACGGATAAGATCATTAAATCGTTCCCCGAAGTGCACCATGTATTTGGCAAAGTCGGGCGCGCTGAAACGGCCACCGACCCTGCACCGCTGGCGATGCTCGAGACCACCATTCGACTTAAGCCCAAAGACGAATGGCCGAACCCCGATAAAACCGTTAAAGAGTTGATGGATGAGATGGACGCGGCGATTAAATTCCCCGGGCTCTCCAACGCATGGACGATGCCGATAAAAACTCGCATCGACATGCTATCGACGGGCATCAAAACCCCCATCGGTATCAAGGTCAGTGGGCCAGATTTGAATGTGCTTGAGCAAGTGGGCAATGAGATCGAGCAGGCACTGAAACAGCTCCCCGATACGCTCTCAGCCTTTGCAGATAAAGCGGCGGGTGGCTATTACCTTGATTTTGATATTGATCGTAAAGAGGCATCTCGTTACGGTCTGACCACCGGTGATGTGCAGGATGTGATTCAGACCGCTATCGGCGGCATGAATGTCACCTACACAGTGGAAGGGCTGGAGCGCTATCCAATCAATCTGCGTTATCCGCGTGAACTGCGCGACAACCTGGACAGCCTTAAGCGGGTCTTGATCCCCACACCCACCGGTGCGCAGATACCGCTATCGCTAGTGGCGGATCTGCAACTGCGCCGTGGGCCACCCAGCATCAAGAGTGAGAACTCTCGTCCTAACGCCTGGGTTTATGTCGATATCAAAACATCAGACATCGGTGGTTATGTTGCTAAAGCGAAAGAAGTGGTGGCCAGCCAGGTCAAGATTCCGCCTGGTTATAACCTGGTCTGGTCTGGGCAGTTTGAGTACATGGAACGAGCAGCGGAACGACTGCGCATCGTCGTACCCGCCACCTTGCTGGTGATCTTCCTGCTGCTCTACTTTAACTTTCGCAATATCACCGAACCGCTGGTGGTGATGCTCTCCATCCCGTTTGGGCTGATCGGTGGTTTTTGGTTGATCTACCTGCTGGGTTTCAATATCTCCGTTGCAGTGGTGGTCGGCTTTATCGCACTGGCGGGTGTAGCAGCAGAGATTGGTGTGCTGGTACTGACCTTTATCGACCAGGAAATCGCCAGGCGTCGCAAAGAAAAGGGAGGACGTTTAGACGGATCTGAAATCATGGCCGCGGTGCATCACGGTACCTCTGAGCGTGTGCGTCCCATTGCGATGACGGCCACTGCCATTATCGCTGGACTACTGCCGATCATGTGGGGTACCGGTACTGGTTCAGAGGTGATGCAGCGTATCGCCGCACCGATGGTGGGCGGCATGGTAACAGTCACGCTCCTTTGCCTGTTGGTACTACCCGTTATTTACGGTGTGATATTGCAGTTGCAGGAAAAATACAAACAGCAGAAAACGTAAACACGAATCATCTATTTTTAGATATATGCTTTTAACAATGGAGTAATCAATGAAGAAACCTATTCAAAAACAGTTGCAATGTTTGTCAGCCATCACCTTTGCAGCCCTGTTAACAACAGCCGGGCCTCTATATGCCGCCGGTGATCATGCGCATGGCCACGATGATGATCATGGTGATAGCCATGGGTCAGAAATGAAACATGATGACCACAGTCACGGTACAAGTATGGATGATCATCATGACTCAGCGATGGATAAAGTTTTTTTGAAGAAAAAAGAAATTGGTGGCTACAACGTTAGCTTTCACATAATGAAAGCCAAACCCGGTAAAGAGATGGGTGGTACACATGATTTTATGATCAAAGTAGAAAAAGACGGCAAGGCACTCACCAATATCGTCATGAACACCAAAGTGAAACACCCCGATGGCAGCTCGGAAACCAAAAAAACGATGCAGATGGGTGACTGGATGATGGCGGGTTATGACTTAGGTCATGAAGGTAAACACCAAATGATGGTTTTGTTTAAAACAGCTGATGGCAAAAAACATAAAGGTGGTATCTACTATTCAGGTAGGTAGAAGCGCTGAATGAGGGGCGAGGATATCTGTGGTGACAAGCAGTTGTCCTCGAACCATTTTTTAATGGTAATGGGCGCTCTATTAATTTATGAGCACACTATACCCAAAGCGATTTAAATTCAGGGCAAATAGCCCTGCCTATTTCTCCCCTGGCGGCGTTAGAATTCCTCTCAATAGAACGACTATTCATCGTCATTCTGCCTTGCCATGGGAAAAATATTCCGCGCTCTTTACACCTAAATTTAAAACGCTTTGGGTATAAGAAAGAGGTTTGATTGAAAACTGAACATAGCATGCTGATTTCTGAAGAAACCCCCTGGGGGATACTTGAAGTATGGCAGAGCGGTAGTGTGCGTTCCCTCTATATTCGCGATAAAACAGCGATACAAAGCCAGCTGGATGTGGCACAAAAAGAAAAGTTATGCCTGCAACATGCTCGTGCCATGATGAGTTTTTTGCTTTTTCAGGATGAGCCTCAATCCATCTTACTCTTTGGGTTAGGTGGCGGCAGTATGATTCACTTCCTTTGTCATTGGTTTCCAGATATTAAAATAACGGCGGTGGATATTAATGAGAAAATGGTAGAGATTGGAAAAAAATATTTTCCTCTACCAGAAACGCCACGGATAAAGATTGAAATTGCTGATGCATCGACTTATTTAAAAAAGAAGAAACAAAAACAGGTCGATGTGATTTTCATTGATGTGCATGGTGGGGATCGTTTACCTGGTTTTTTGCGCACTGATGATTTTATGGCGGATTGTTTTCATGCGTTATCACCTGGTGGTGTGTTAGTCATCAATCTATTAGTAAAAGATGAGCAGGAATTTACTGATATTTTGAGCGCATTACGACAGTGTTTTATGGGTGTTAGTCTATGCATGACGTTTAAAAACCAACAAAACATATTATTGTTTGCCTTTAAGACGCCCAATGAACTGGATCTGAATCAGCTATCTACTAAGGCAAATCATTGCCAAAATAAGTACGGTATTGAATTTGAAGAATTTATTGATGGCATCATCAAGGTCAATGAAAAATGATAAACAAGAAAAATGGTAACTACTCCCTCCCCTTTTTTTCCAGGGGGGGGAGGGCTAAAGAGGTGAATCTGTTTTCGCTATGCGCATTACAAAATTGTAATGCACGTGTCACCTCACAGACAGAGAGCAGTTGCTAATATCGTATGAACGTCTATAGCTAGGAGAGAGTCGATGCGAATGGTTTCAGCACCTATTACTACATCAGAAACTCATAAATTTCCCTGGTACGTAAAACTTTTTTTCTGGAATCAGAAGCGAAAATACGGCGCGATTTTAGAGCCAGCGCGACTCTGGGGGCGATCACCCAAAGTGTTTGCCACCCTGGCGTCGCTCTATGGTGCCTTTGATCGAAGTTCCTCGCCGCTTGAACCTACGCTAAGAACATTAGTCACGGTGCGGGTTTCACAAATTAACTGGTGCCCATTTTGTGTCGATATTAACTCGTCCACTGCGCTGAAGCGCGGCATTAGTGACGAGAAACTCACTCGCCTGGAAAAATTTGCTGATAGCGACCTTTATACCGACAAAGAGAAGGCGGCACTCCACTACACTGAAACGGTGACTTACAGCGATCGACAAACTACGGAAGCGCATTTTGAGACGTTACGCCGTCACTTCGACGATGATGCCATCATCGAACTCACCGGGCTGATCGGCTTTCAAAATATGTCGAGTAAATTCAATGCTGCTCTGGGTGTTAAACCGCAGGGGTTTTGTTCGATTGCCCCACAGCCCACTATGGAGAGAGAAAGAGGAGATGCGTGATGACGCAGCTTAGTGACAGTTGCCCGGTGTGTGGTATGAAAACGGCCGCTGAAGTACCTTCAGTGGAGCACTATAAAATGTATTTTCATTTCTGCTCTGAGCAGTGTCGGAAAACGTTTATTGCCCATCCCGGCCTCTACAGCACCAAAATTGGCAAGGAACGACGTGAAATTTTTAAACGACGCACCATGCGCCTGGCCGCACCGCTGGAGAGCGAAGTGACGGAGCTGCTCATCCCATACTTAATGGAGATGATGGGAGTGACAGAGGTGGTGGTTGAGGGCGACAAGGTAGCTATCACTTATGACCTGTTGCAGGTGACGGAGAGTCAGATTGAAGAAACCCTGATCGAGGTTGGTATAAAGCTTGGCGGCGGTTGGCTGGAGCGCCTGCGCCGTGGTTGGGCAGATAACAGCGAAGAGATCGAACTGGATAACCTGGCGGCACCACCCGCGCCCCGTTATCAGCGCACGCCACCACAAACCTGATGGAGGTTATAGAGATGGACTATCGAAAGATAACCGCGATTATCCGGCGCGATGTACTGGAAAAAGTAGAGCAAAAATTACAGGCGATGGGGGTGCAAGGTATCAGTGTCACCAGGGTCAAGGGTTATGGCGAATACGCGGATTTCTATTCCAGAGACTGGATGGTGAGCCACGCTCGAATCGAAATATTC
>UOFQ01000024.1_pt1 | contig 11842 bp, 11 predicted proteins | sample 1988961 | NCBI WGS metagenome assembly UOFQ01 (sample SAMEA4712195, study PRJEB27164) | hydrothermal vent metagenome | biome: marine basaltic hydrothermal vent biome; feature: marine hydrothermal vent; material: mineral | place: Pacific Ocean | collected 2011-06-14/2011-07-23 | depth 1719 m | reverse complement strand
GCAACAACATGAAGGAAACCTCTCAGTAACCGTTGAAAGTGAGTTCTATCATGACTGGGATGATGATAATCAACGTATCGTTTTTACGCCATTCGCACGCATAGACCAACATGACAGTGAGCGAAGCCACCTTGACCTGCGTGAATTTTATTGGCGAAAAACGTTTAACAACACAGACCTCTACCTCGGAGTACGAAAAATATTCTGGGGAGTCACTGAGTCATTACACCTGGTTGATATCATCAATCAAAGCGATACGATTGAGAACCTTGATGGCGAAGACAAACTTGGGCAACCGATGGTGTCGCTGTCATATTCAAGCGAACTGGGAGACTGGTCACTTTACATACTGCCATGGTTTCGTGAACGCACCTTTGCAGGCGTTGAAGGAAGAGTGCGGCCACCTTTTGTGGTCGACCAGGACAATGCACAGTTTGAATCTAGCGATGAAGAGAAACATATTGATAGTGCGTTGCGCTGGAGTCATGTGATCGATGACTGGGATATCGGCCTCTCCTATTTTCACGGCACAGATAGAACCCCACAACTGATTCCACAGATGAATAATGGTGTCACAACATTACGCCCCTACTACGCGCAGCTAGATCAATTAGGAGTTGATGCGCAGTACACCTATGAGTCATGGCTATGGAAATTTGAAGCGGTTTCACGACGACATGACAATCGCCTTTCAGCCAACTTAAACCGCAGTAAAGCCGCCGTCGGTGGTTTTGAATACACATGGTATGGATTGTTCGATTCAGCCACCGACATAGGACTAGTGATGGAATACCAGTACGACAGCCGCGAAGCTAACCAGGCACCGATCGCCAATAACGACATCGCCATCGGTAGCCGCCTCACCTTTAACGATGTACAGGACACCACCCTGCTCGCGTTGGTCGCAAGTGATCTCGATCAACGCGAACGTTTTATCTCACTAGAAGGATCACGACGCTTAGGGGATAATATGAGTGTGAATATCGAAGCGCGTTTCTTTTCCAATGCCACACCACTAACACAGCTGTTTTCATTGCGTGATGATGATTACCTTGAACTGTTGTTAACGCGGTATTTTTAAAGGCGACATCTAATCAGCAGAATGTAGTGGGATTATTTTTTCAATGAGTTACCGTGGCCCGACCCCAGTGCTTTTGTTTCCTTGTTATATTTTATCAATATGCTTCAGTAGAATTTTTATTATTTCTGATTCTTTTTTAAATTTTGCCAAATCAACAGCTGACTTACCATATTTATTTTTTTTGTTTATATCACAACCTTTAGAAATCAGTGTTTTTACAATTCTTATTTTCCACTCACTCGGCATATATGAAGCAATGACAGAAATCACTAAAGTGCTTTCCGATTCATCTTCATAATTTATATCAATGTCTTGAGATATAAAAAAATCTGCGATTTTTATTTTTTGTTTGTTTCTGATTTCTATTGAACTAGATTTCTCATCAGGAAGAGAAACAACAACAGAGATAGCACAATTAAATAAATGTGAATTTTCTAAAGGTTCCTTATTCTGAACTGTATTCAAGTTCAATTCCCCATATCTTGCTTCTTCACATAGCTTTGTCATTGTGTCGGAGATAAACACTTCCCCCTCAGATGACCAGGCACAACCAGATAACAGGACTGCGGAAATAATGAAGAATAAATTTTTAAGGTAAAAATTCATTATATGCCCCCTTGTCAGGCACTAATCGATGAGGAAGTATTCCTGAAGGCCAATGTCCAACTTGATTTTTATATTGTTGAGAACTTCTCCATTTTTTATTATGGTATACCTCTATACTTGCACCACTATTTGCACCATATACTTTTCGATTAAAGAACTTTGCAACTGCTTGCGCTATACTTGGTTTAGGTGTATTAAACTCGTTAAAAGCACGCCAATAATATGGTGCAGACGTATCTTTTGGATCGACTACACCACCATCACTATATATCCAGCCTTTTACTCCAGAGTTGCAACCCCATAACTTAATAAAAGCATCAACTGAAAACTTTTTCTGATAATCTGATTGTTTATTTAAAAACACTCCCACTTTAAAATCATCTGTTTGTATTGCACCTACTTCTGCTCTGACTACTTCATGATAAGTCACATTTTTTCCTGCCTTACTTTTGTTCATTACCAGTGTATTACGACTAGTGGCAATAGCATGATCTTTGTATCCCAAAAAAAGACTGGCACCAATTGAATGAGAAAATATATGTAATTCTGCTATCTCTTCTTTTGCAGAATTAACTGACTCTATCAAGTTGAAAAACTTTGCATCCCGATTCACATACTGAACCAATACTTTTGTATATTTTTTATTAAGCTCTTTACTGAGAGTCCTTGCAAATACCTCAAATCTTCCCAATTCCCCACCATCTCCATAAGCAATAATTGCTATTTTTTCTATTTTCATGATATTTTTATTCCTCAATTAAAAGGCATAATGCCACAATGCTTCAGTCAATAATTTTATAGACTCTCTATGTATCATTTTTTTGTTATGCCATATTGCCTGATGATTATTCAAAACCCACAATTTTCTCCTGGCAGAGCATTTCTGTTAATTGTTGTAAATGCTTCACCCGATCTGCTAACCATTCGAGTTCGCCTAGGGATATCTTGTAGTGCTCTGAATAGCGAGCATCAACATAGGCTTGTTTTAGCAATTGAAAGCGGCGGCGATTAATTTTTGTATCCTGGGGGAATACTTCAGAAATACGTTCATTTTGCAAGATTGCTAGAGAGTTAAGCTGCTTCAGATTATGCGTGTTTGGCTTGTAGTTGGTTAAGACTAACAGCAAGCATGCATAGTAGCGCTCAGTAGCCTGATGAAGCTCGAAAGCCGATTTTTTTAATCTTTCTTTCTTCATGTCATCATAGAATGTGTCAAAAAATTCATTTGCACTCTCGAACCATTGATTATAATTTTTCTCCGCAATGACTTTATATTCTTCAGGAGTCAGATTACCAGCTTCTGCCAACTCACGTTTATCAGTTTCATACAGTACAATCCCCTCCCGCTTGATATCAGTGAAAAAGTATTGCCCTTTGATTAAGGCATTATTCACTTCTTCCCGTGTGTGGACCAATATATTTAAGGGTTGACGCACTCGTAAAGCAATGCGATCTTCGGCGGTATGCCAGATCTTATACTCTTCAACGAGTTCCCTTTTGTTGACAACAACCAGAATGTCATAATCGCTAACGTAACCATGAGCTGGGTCATTTACCCATTTTCCTGTGGCATGACTACCGAATAGAATGATTTTTAATATCCTGCCGTGTTTTCTCTTGCCAGTAGCAAATCCCGTGACTTGTTCAAACTCATCACGAAGGACAGTGACAATGTGAGCTAGATTGTCCTGCCTGGATGCTGGTAAATGATCGAGATTTTTATTCATCCGGCCATACTACTATTATCAATACCTTAGTTCAAAACTGATACGAGGGTTGAGGGTTTCGAGGGCATAACACGCATCACCGGCAGCAAAAAGTAGAGCGGCGTGGAACGAGGAGTCGAAAAACTCCAGGGTCGGACCAGACTAACCTGCTGGCCTTAATCACTCTTCTGATGAGGAATTACCTTTATTCTCATTTAAACGCCCTTTTTGCCATCAAAATAGAGCGGGTAACTATATTCAGGTTCTTCACCTGGCACAGCCTTGCCTCATGATCATGGTACACAGGGCTACCTGCTGCCTTAACTCCCAGTTGCGCCATTACGCTCTCGACATAACGTTGGGTGCTTCTTCAATCCATTGATGGTGATAGCCTGGCAATCGTGTGACATCATTCAGACCCAATAACGATGCAAGGCTTACTCTATCGATGATGCAGTATCGCTTCGGTGGCGTAATATGCCAGACGTGCTCCGGCATGAAGTGGCGATTGGCCCGTGGCATAACACTTTATCCTTAAAGTGGTTATTTTACCTGTGAAACGGGCAGTTTAAGGTATCTAATTAGCAAAATGTAGTCGAATTATTTTTTTTCTCAATGACTTGCCATGGTCCGACTCGAGTGCTTGAGAAATTGCGTGATGATGATTACCTTGAACTGTTGTTAACACGGTATTTTTAAGGAAGATTATTTCTTCAAAAACTTGCTCAACAACACTATTTTCACACGACCTTCAATCTGATCCGTCAATATAAAGTGGTTGATGTACTACTTATCCGATGCAAGACGACGCAAGCGACGTACCGAAACAAAGACAATGCCAAGCACAACAGGAATCGCCAGCCCAGTGGATATCTCAACATTAATTGGCACACCACTTGATTTAAGCGCCTTCAAGGCATAGCCCACCATTCCCAGCAGGTAGTAACTCAGCACGACTACCGAGAGCCCTTCAACCGTCTCCTGCATGCGCAATTGCAGTTTTGCGCGCTTATCCATTGATGTCAGTAGATCACGTGTCTGGCCTTCCATCGCGATATCCACCCGCGTTCGTAATAGTGCAGAAGCGCGCGCCACACGAGTCGACAGCAGCTCAAGATTACTGTTAACCGAGTCACAGGTCGCCATTGCAGGTGAAAGACGCTGTTCCATAAATTCATGAAACATCTGTAACCCCTGAATACGCTGTTCTCGTAATTCACTAATACGCATTTTGACAATGTTGTAATAGGCAGATGACGCGTTAAAGCGCTGGTTAGTGACGGCTGAAATTCGCTCGATCTCTGCCGCGAGGCGCGTCAGGTCATCCAGTAACCGCTGCTCATCGTCGTGACTCTGACAATGACAGTTATTGTCAGTTAATTCAGCAAGCTGCTTATCAAACCGTGCCAGCTCAGGGAGATACTTGCGTGCAGTCGAAACAGGCATCAACGCCAACATGCGGTAAGTTTCAATCTCCAGCAAACGCTGCACCAGCCGTCCTGCCTGACGGCGGCGAAGATCGACATCATGAATCAGGATTCGACTAAAGCCATCAGCATGAATCTTATTATCAGTCCAGACAATCGCGCTCCCTGCCACCACCTTTGCTCCAATCACCGTGTTGGAAGCGAATAGCGTGGCAAGATCTTCAAGATTACGCTGAGGGCGCGATTTATGTTCAATGGCCAGGTGTGTTGCAGAAAGAATCTCCCCCGGTAAGGTCTCTAACCACTCTTTGGGGACATGCTTAATTGCCGGTTCTGCAAATGGAGCCTCAAAGGGCATTTTTACAAAAAAAGTATACATCGAAAATTCAGTATGGCGCTCCCATTTAAAGCGGAACGAGCCAAATTGTGCGCTAAAGTGGCGAGCTTCCAGTACAGGCGGGCTGACACTATACCGCTCGCACAACTGGGCAATCAGGCGTAACTCTTCGTTAATCACACTGTTATCAGAAAGCAATACCAACTGGGAAACCTGCATCGGGGCCTTAAGCAGCTCGTGAGGCCTGGCATGAAGTTCGTTGTGAAGCTTTATCCGCTGTGCATGCTCACTCACACCGACCACACGGCTACGCAGTGGATCAATTCCAGAAACTTCATCATTCATCGTCAACACAACCCCATATTAAATCTACACAATTTAGCTGCCACGCTAACATACTGACCTATCACAAAATAGCCATAATTCATGACAATATGATGACATTCAAACTATTAGAGACCTTCTCAGGCCTATAGAAAACGCCAATGACTAAACATCGCCGCCTGGCCATAGTAAGCACCATCGGCATCTGTAAGATTCCAGACCGTGGCCTTTTCTATATAGAAGCGCTGCCCACCTTTTGCAATACGAATGCCAGAATAATTGTCGATATAACCGTTTTTTTTCACGTCACGCAACAGCTGTGAGCGCTGTTCACGGTTAGGATGTTCGGCAGAATACTTTGATGCCAGTGCCGTGATTTCATGCCACGTCATATTAAAGAGCTGCATGGCTGTTTTATTTGCATAATTAAAGAGAGGCTCTGCCTCAATGCCATGAGAAATCAAAGCAAATGGTGCATTGAACAGCGCTTTCGCAAAATCCCCGTCCCCTTGCCGCTCATTGCAATCAATTTGACGACCCGTCAGTTGACAGTGGCTTTCTGCAAGAATAAAGACATGGCCAGAGTAATACCCATTATTTTTGGATGGTTTCATTCCTAATCCCCATAGCGAAAGACACTAAAATTTAATTTCAATTAAAACCATAACTTAAAATAACAACCTAAATTAAATACTAATTATAAAGAAGATATCTGATATTTATCATTTTTTGAATAGTTTTTTTCTCATACAATGATCTCAATCCACTTACAAAATATAACGTTTCTCACATCAAAATGATTATTTCCACGCACATGCTCTCAACACTAACTGATATTTTTTAACCTGACTGTGTCACTTACTCACATAACATTAATCATGATAATCGGCAGTATCGTACTGCTATTTTCCTCGCTTAATCCCGTTAAAAAAATCTGTCAGTATGAAGACCAGAAACACCTTGGCTGGGCTGGACTTCAACATCTCATCCTGTTTTTCATTGCTGGTCACATCATATTTGGCTATTACCTTGTCACCAGTGAAGTCGCCTTTATCCATACTATCATCGCGATGGTTTTTCTTGGTGGTGGCTGGTTTGTGTCAGTGGTATGTCGCCTCAACCTTGGCAACATCGAACGTTTTAATAAAGCAGTTCAGATTGAGCGCCATCGCGCACTACACGATCCACTAACGGCACTGCCAAACAGAATACTGTTTCATGAACGAATTGATCATGCACTCAGCTTCGCCAAACGCGAACAGAAAGAAATAGCGCTCATGATTATCGATCTCAATGAATTCAAAGAAGTGAATGATTCGTTAGGACATCAAGCTGGAGATAAACTCTTACTCCTGGCGTCACAGCGATTAAAAGAAGTATTACGTGAATCCGATACGCTGGCTCGCTTTGGGGGCGATGAGTTCGCAGTGATTCTTCCTCAAAGCAGTAAGAGACAAGCAGATGTGTTAGCGAAACGACTGACAATGGCCATCCACCATCCATTCAATATTGAGGATTGCACATTAACGATTGGAATGAGCGTTGGGATTGCAATGTACCCATCTCACGGCCATAACAGCGAGGCATTAATCAAGCATGCAGACCAGGAAATGTATCGAGCAAAAAAAGACCAGAAGGCATTTTTAGCGACTGATAATAAAGCTGACGATACGCTGCATATCGACCTTGTGAGCGCTGTCTCTACAGCAAAAAAACAGGGCGTGCAAAATGAGAAGCGACTGTTAAACTAATCGACAGGGTTTAGAGCAGATTCAGACTCAGCACTATCTTGCGCTAACACATCAAAGATAGCGGGTGTCTCAAGTGAAACCCCACCGAGCTTTCCTGACCTGAATTCTTTTAGTAATATTTCAGATGCCTTATGCAGGTCCAATACCCCCCCCGGCCGCAGGCAGCCTCGCTTCCGCCCAATCGCCTCTATTAACTCCGTCGCTCCCAACGGCAATTCATTCAATTTATAACGTGCCATCAACGCTTGCGGATAGTGCTGTAACAGAAATTCACCGGCATACACTGCAATATCTTCAAAGGTGATCGCAGCATTTTTAATCGCACCGGTTACTGCCAATCGGTAACCGCTGTTCTGATCTTCCATCCGCGGCCAAAGAATACCTGGCGTATCAGATAAAACAATCCCGTTACCAAGGCTAATACGCTGCTGCTGTTTCGTTACCGCAGGCTCATCGCCTACCTTAGCAATCGCGCGCCCTGCCAATGCATTGATCAAGGTAGATTTACCGACGTTGGGAATCCCCATAATCATGACACGAACCGGCTCACCGCGCTGCACTCTAAGCGGTACCATGTCACGGCATAGCCCTAATATTTTTCGTGATTCACCTTTACGAGTGGTGGTTAGCGCAATTGCGCGCACACCCTCTTGTTGAGAAAAATAATGCAGCCATTCTGCTGTCACAGCAGGATCAGCCAAATCAGATTTGTTTAACACCTTAAGGCACGGACGTGGGCCACGAAGCGCTTTTACCACAGGATTTTCACTGCTGAATGGAATACGGGCATCCATTACCTCAATCACCAGATCAACTTGAGGCATCACCTCTTTGATCTGCTTCTGAGCCTTATGCATATGCCCCGGATACCAGACTACCACCATCATTTACCCCAATAAAAACAATGGGCATCACCATAGCCTGCCCAAATAAAAAATACGAATTTAATTAACTAGAAAAACTGATAGATTTACATCAACAGCAGTACAAAATGAAAAATACCAGGGATTAATACCCTTCGACAATATGGTCAATCGCTATCTGCAGCACTTTTTCCCAGGAGTCGCCTATTTGTGGATTATATTCCATATCGTGTTCTGAGACAGCCTCAATCAGACTGCTTTTCCATAAACCATAAAAGCGCGGCTCGATATTCAACCCCTCGCGACAATGGGACTTTCGGATACGGCCCACCGCATTTTTGGCAATTTTATTTTCCTGTGGAAACAAAATAACCATATTAACGGACATCGCTAATAGCTCTTGTTGTTTTTCCAGGTCTGTATTAACAAATTTTCGCGCAATAGCCCTGTCACTCGCCAGAAAAATATCATAAAACCTGGATAAAAAGCCTGATTTCGCAATTGCTCGCCCGTAGCTAAGTCGCACCCTCGAAATATCATCCTTCATTCTAGATTCTCCACCGGTCTCCCGAGCATTCGGCAAGCGTAATATATCATTGACCTGCAAACTAAGCTGCATAGTGGTGGGTAAAGATTAGGAATACCTGACCATAGGGGGGGGCAAAAAGCGTTGATACAAGAACAACTGACAGGTGACACTACACACGTCGACTCTCAATACTTCAGTATTACTTAAACTCACCTAATTAAGACGAACAGGTAATTGTATTCGTAAAAGTAGGGGTTTCTTCACTCAACTTTAATATATAGTACGAAAATTAAGGCGCGATTATAGGTACTGTTGTCACAAAAGAAAACAATGTAATTTAATCAACTATTGCGCTTGAATAACAGCAAACCCGCCTTCCCCCTCCCAGATATGGGAAATTATGGGCAGATACAGCCCCTAAGCTTACAAATTAGTAACTATTCAGCATAGTAAAAAATGAAATAGTAACGGGTCAGATTGCCCCTGATTTGTTCGAGTACCAGGAAAAAATTCGCAGTTTACACCTGTAAATGAGAATTTTTGACGCCGTAATCGGACAAATCAGGGGTGAGCTGAATAGTTACACAAATTAAACATCATTTAGAAGACAGCCCCAGCACTGATTGCTGGGCGGCATGGATTTCATCACGCAGCTTTGCCGCCGCCTCAAAATCGAGATCACGCGCATGTTGATACATCTCTTTTTCCAGCTGAGTGATCTTTTTCGCAAGTTGATCAGGTGACAATGCAGCATAATCCACGCCATCCTCCGCAACCCTGGCGTACGCCCTGGCGCGCTTTTGGTCGGTCGCAACCCCGGCGTCCATCACATCCGCGATCGCTTTCTGAATTCCTCTTGGCGTAATGCCATGCGCTTCATTATGAGCAAACTGCTTTTCACGGCGCCGTTCGGTCTCATCCAGTGCGCGCCTCATTGAGCCGGTCACTTTGTCTGCATAGAGAATGGCCCGCCCGTTAAGATTACGCGCCGCCCGTCCAATCGTCTGTATTAATGAACGATCTGAGCGTAGAAAACCCTCTTTATCTGCATCTAGAATAGCCACCAGCGAAACCTCTGGAATATCGAGTCCCTCTCGTAGCAGGTTAATACCCACTAGCACATCAAATTCACCCAGCCTTAAATCGCGCAGAATTTCCATACGTTCAACAGTGTCAATATCTGAGTGCAGATAACGCACACGCACACCGTGTTCAGCAAGGTATTCAGTGAGGTTTTCAGACATTCGCTTGGTTAGGGTTGTCACCAGAACCCGCTCCTCTTTTTCCACCCGCAGGCGGATTTCAGAGAGCAGGTCATCTACCTGGCTCGTCGCTGGGCGAACCTCTACCTCAGGATCAACCAGTCCCGTTGGCCGCACCACTTGTTCGACCACCGCTTCACCATGCTCCTTTTCATAAGCACCAGGAGTGGCCGAGACAAAAATTGCCTGCGGTGCGATACGCTCAAACTCTTCAAAGCACATCGGGCGATTATCGAGTGCCGACGGCAGACGAAAACCGTACTCAACCAATGTAGTCTTGCGCGAGCGATCGCCCTTGAACATACCGCCGATCTGTGGAATCGTCACATGGCTTTCATCAATCACGAGCAAGGCATTCTTTGGCAGGTAATCAAACAACGTCGGCGGCGGATCACCCGATTCACGACCAGAGAGATAACGCGAATAATTCTCAATGCCAGAGCAGTAACCTAGCTCTTTGATCATCTCCAGATCGAATATGGTGCGCTGCTCCAGACGCTGCGCTTCCACTAGTTTATTGGCTTTATGCAGCTGTGCCAGGCGTTCACGAAGCTCATCACGAATTTTATCCATCGCCCCCACCAGCGTCTGCGCAGGTGTCACATAGTGACTCTTCGGATAGATCGTCAAACGAGGCACACGACGCAGTATTTCTCCTGTTAACGGATCAAAATAGCAGAGGGATTCCACTTCATCATCAAATAGCTCAATTCGCACCGCTTCAAAATCCGACTCAGCAGGAAAGATATCGATCACATCACCGCGTACTCGATAGGTCGCCCGGTGTAGCTCAACATCATTGCGGGTATATTGCAGCTCTGCGAGACGGCGTAGAATATCACGTTGATCAATCACCTCCCCCTTCGAGAGATGCAGCACCATACTCAGATAGGCACGCGGGTCACCCAGACCATAAATCGATGAGACTGAGGCGACGATGATCGCGTCCGGACGTTCTAACAGTGATTTAGTGGCCGACAGACGCATCTGTTCAATATGCTCATTGATCGAGGCATCCTTCTCGATGAACATATCAGAGGAAGGCACATAGGCCTCAGGCTGATAATAGTCGTAATAAGAGACAAAATACTCAACCGCATTATCCGGAAAGAAATCTTTCATCTCGCCGTAGAGCTGCGCTGCGAGGGTCTTGTTCGGCGCCATAATAATGGTCGGACGCTGCACCTGCTGAATCACATTGGCAATCGAAAAGGTTTTACCCGAACCGGTCACACCCAGTAGCGTCTGCGAGGCAAGTCCATCCTCTAGCCCTTCGACTAGCTGTCGAATCGCATTGGGTTGGTCACCGGCAGGTTTAAAACTGGATGAAATTGAAAATCTTTGAATTCTTTCGCTCATTAGGGATTCTGCAAACTGACTTTCTCAAGTATATTACAGACTGCCGCTAGAGGTTTAACAATTTGTGAGTAAGGATAAAAAAGTGGAACTATCAACCCGAGTACAGCGAGTCAAACCCTCCCCAACGCTAGCCATCACGGCACGTGCCGCACAGCTAAAAGCCGAAGGTAAAAACATCATCGGTTTTGGTGCTGGCGAGCCTGATTTTGATACCCCGGATCATATTAAAGCCGCGGCAATTGAAGCCATAAATGCCGGGTTCACTAAATATACCGCCGTCAATGGCACAATAGAGCTAAGAAAGGCAGTCGTCGCCAAGTTCGCGCGTGACAATCAGCTGAAATACACTCCAGATCAGATCCTGGTTTCGGTCGGTGGCAAACAGAGCTTTTACAACATGGCTCAGGCGCTATTAGATGAAGGCGATGAGGTGATCATCCCCGCCCCTTACTGGGTCTCCTACCCGGATATGGTACTGCTTGCCGACGCCACTCCGGTGATCATCGAAAGCGGCCTGGCACAGGGCTTCAAGATCACCCCCGCTCAACTGGAAGCGGCGATCACCGCTAAAACAAAACTAATGGTGATCAACAGTCC
>UOFQ01000141.1_pt1 | contig 12308 bp, 12 predicted proteins | sample 1988961 | NCBI WGS metagenome assembly UOFQ01 (sample SAMEA4712195, study PRJEB27164) | hydrothermal vent metagenome | biome: marine basaltic hydrothermal vent biome; feature: marine hydrothermal vent; material: mineral | place: Pacific Ocean | collected 2011-06-14/2011-07-23 | depth 1719 m | reverse complement strand
CGGTGACATCATCAAAAATGGCCGCCGTGGTTCACTCGGCTGCCAGTTAACGGTTCATGGTGTGCAGGGCCATATCGCCTATCCACATCTGGCGAAAAATCCGATTCACCTTTTTTCACCGGCGCTCACTGAGCTGGCAGAAATCGAGTGGGATCAAGGTAATGAGTATTTTCCGGCGACCTCTTTTCAGGTCTCCAATATCAACGGCGGCACCGGTGCCACCAATGTGATTCCGGGCGATCTCAATATCGTCTTCAACTTCCGCTTTTCAACCGAAGTCACTGAACAACAACTGAGAGATGGCGTTGAAGCGGTGCTCGACAGACACCAACTCAACTACACCATTAACTGGGTACTTTCCGGCAACCCATTTTTGACGCCACCCGGCACACTGGTCAACGCCACCATTGCGGCGATCAAGGACGCCAGCGGGATTGATGCAGCGCTCTCCACCAGCGGCGGTACATCCGATGGCCGCTTTATCGCCCCCACCGGCAGTCAGGTAATTGAACTGGGGCCGCGAAATGACACCATCCATAAAATAAATGAATGTGTAAACGCTAAAGATCTCGATAGATTGTCAGCTATATATGAGGGCATCCTGAAAAGATTACTGGGATGATTTAATTCAATGTGGGTAACCGACAGGGAAAGATCATCATGAGTGACTCTTCAAACGACAAACGTCGCTTCAGCCGTGTCGATTTCAATACATCCACCACGATCAGCAGTGGCAACCATCACTGGCAGAGCCATCTGGTCGATATTTCACTCAAAGGTGCCTTGATTAACCGCCCTGAAGGATGGGACGGTAACATTGGTGATGAGTATAAAGTCGCAGTGATTCTAAAAGAAGATGAAGTCGCGATCAATATGACAGCATCAGTCGCCCATATCCAGGATAGCCACATTGGTTTCCGTTGTGAGCATATCGATTCCAATAGCATCACACATCTACAACGCCTGATGGAACTCAACCTGGGTGATGCCGAACTGGTAAACCGAGAGCTATCGATGCTTGACCACGCTTAAACTTCGGTACAAATTTTATTGCGATGAAAAAAAGATATCGCCATAACGCGCCCTGACCTGACCACCACTATTATCACTATCACTCATGATCGCCACCGCATCGATTTGATCAATATCGTTACCAAACAGACGTCTGAAATCCTCTCGTACATTACGTTTCTCGCTCATCCACTGCCCACTCTGCTCCGCACCTGAGCGTACCGCCACCATCGCAGCGCGGCGGGTATAGGCATTGGGCCAATGGCTATCAAGCGGCTGACTATTAGACCAGACATAGTTGATTGCGCGTGTACGCCAGAAAAAAAACCCACCAGAAACCACCACATAAATCCGTACCGGATAATCATCACCCGACTTAAGCTTTTCATCATTGCCCTGTAAAACACCATCAACCCACCACGACCAGTTAAGGTAGGGCGTTTTATTGAGATCGATGGTGATTTCACGGAATAGCCCTGAAGCCGTGCCGTTGGCGCTCGCTTCAAGCGACTGACGGCCCGCATCCGTCACGAATTGATAACGGGTATTACCCACAAAAGACTTCTCTTGCCACTCGTGCAGCGAACCAGCGGAGAAATGAGCGACCAGGCGCTCTTCCGCTTTCCCCGGCAGCGCCACCATCAACAGAGTAATGGCGAGTATCGCCCGCCATCCATTCACATTTGAAACCACCACACCAACCCCCTGGGAAATCATCACGACTGATGACAAAAACTAACGCTACATGCGATGATGACATCATCTGCAATCAACTCACATTATAATAACGGATCAATGACCATAAAATGAAGATCGGGCCTCAAAATAGCGGGCTGCTTAACTGGATTGAACAGGCAGGCAATCGCCTGCCGCACCCCGCCACGCTTTTCTTTTTTGCGACTCTGATCGTGATGGTACTCTCTCAAATTGCCGCGCTACTAGGCTGGCAAGTGACCAAAAATGTGACCGGTAGTGATGGTGTGCAGCAACAAGTTGAGGTTGTCGCCATCGGTCTGCTCGATAGCGATGGCCTGTGGTGGGTGCTAAACAGCATGGTCGATAACTTTATGTCATTTCCACCGCTAGGACTTGTGCTGGTGGCAATGCTCGGCATTGGTGTCGCGGAACGCAGCGGTTTGATCGCAGCGCTGCTTCAGGTATCGGCCAACAAAACCCCGGCAGCGCTACTCACCCCGATGGTCTTTTTTCTCGGCATCATGTCATCAATGGCACTCGATGCCGGTTACGTGGTACTGCCACCACTTGCCGCCGCGCTCTACCTTGCGCTGGGACGCTCGCCTTTAGTCGGTATTGCGATCGCCTTTGCGGGTGTCTCTGCCGGTTTTAGTGCCAACCTTTTCATTACGGCAATTGACCCAATGATGGCGGGGTTTTCACAGGCAAGCGCACAGCTAATCGATGAACGTTATATGGTCAGTGCCACCGCCAACTGGTGGTTTATGATCGCTTCAACCTTTATGCTAACGCTAGTTGGCTGGTGGGTCACCGCACGCTGGGTTGAACCACGCCTGGCGACAACCCCTTATGAAAGCAATTTTAGCAATGATGCCACCGCCAGCAATTTAGCAAGCGGCTGCGATACACAACGCGGCCTGCGCTGGGCGGTGATTGCACTCGGCATTGCTCTCGTCATTATCATCGCGCTGATATTCATCCCTGGTGCGCCACTACACGGCGTGGGCAACCGTTTTGAGCGTTGGATCGAGGCGATGGTGCCGTTAATTTTGATCTTCTTTTTACTGCCCGGCATCGCCTATGGCTTCGGTGCACGCACCCTTAAAAGTGAAAAAGATATCGCGCGCTTAATGAGCGAAACCATGGCAAGCCTCGGCCCTTATATCGTGCTGGCCTTTTTTGCAGCACAGTTTATCGCCTTTTTTAAATACTCAAACCTGGGAGAGATGACCGCCATCGTCGGCGGCCAGGCGTTGGCACAGGCAAGCTTTGCGCCGGAACTGCTGATCGTCGCCTTTATCTTTGTGGTGATGGCAGGCAACCTCTTTATCGGTTCCGCCTCCGCCAAGTTCGCCTTCTTTGCACCGGTCTTTATCCCGATGTTTATGCAGGTCGGCATCAGCCCTGAGTTGACTCAGGTCGCCTACCGCATTGGTGATTCGGTCACCAACGTAATCACGCCATTAAACCCTTATATGGTGATCGTACTCGCCTTTATGCAACGCTACGCACCAAAGGCAGGCATCGGCACACTGGTCGCAATGATGCTGCCCTACGCGATTGCGTTTGCAGTGATCTGGACAGTAATGATAGTCGTCTGGATGATGATCGGCATCCCACTCGGGCCAGAAGGTGGCCTGTGGTATAGCCGATGAGATTTAGGGATCAAATCAGGGTAGGTTTAGCTTGACCCTTTATCTCCTACCGTGACACAGAATTTTGAACGCCCTCTAAAGTTGTTCTTTAAGCTCTTTAAGCTTTTTTTCTGCATAGTGCTTTCTACCTTCAGCTTCTTTCGCTTTTTCACTGTCACTGTGATCACGTAGATAGCTGTTAATTTCTCCAATCAGACTTTTAAGGTATCGAGCCTGGAGCCTGATTTTCTTTGTCCCTTTATATTTTTTCCACTGTTTTTCAACATAACCATAGTCCTTAGCCGCTTTTTCTTTCAGCGCTTCTTTGTCCCAGTGTTGGCTTAGCTTTTTTAACGTCGGATTGTCTGGATAAGACTTAAGAGCATCATCCAGGTAAATTTTCACCGCATATGCATCATCAAGATCCTTACGAGAAAAATATTTTTCCAGCGCTTTTTGAGTATCTCCAAGCACAATCGCGCCCATGTATGTTCGCCAAAAATAACCTGAATGAGCTTGCAGTATAGTGCCTGCGGGAACAGATTGGTCCAATGTTAGCTCATACATATCCTTTTCTTTTAAGGGTTTAACGTTAAACCTGACCTGCTCAACTTCAACAGTGGTTTGAATAGGCCTAAGTTCCAGGATCACATGTTTTTCGTCGAAATCTTTTTGAAAAACAACAAGCTTTAAATTCTCATCAGCGCGCTCAACGGCTGGCAATTCATTTAAATGTTTAAAATCGACAAACTGTCCTGGATAGTCATAGTGCCCCAACTTAACATAACCTTTTTGCGCCGCCACATAGATACCATAGTGCTCTATAATCTCTACAACCTTTGATTGAGCTAAAACAGGGGTGCTAATCACAGCCAGTGCCAATAGAGCAAGCAACGATCTATTTTTCATAAAATTCTCCAGTAAGTGGGATTAAATAGTTTAATTTAGCGTACATAATTTTCTGGTTAGCTTAAATTAACACTCAAGACATTGAATACCTTAATCCCCAGATAGAAAATGCCAAAATGCAGAAAGCCTTGGCTGTATAACGGTTTGCAACCAAACAGAGCGGCATCCAATGGGTGAAACAACCATGGCTTATGGATATTCTACCTTACAAACTCGACACCACCAACGACCTGCTGACATCTCGAAATAAACAAAAGATTTATGCCGGTGGTGCGGCATATCGCGGAAACAGGCCAAGTGGTCTGGATGATGGCCGGTATCCCACTCGGCCCAGAAGGTGGTCTGTGGTATAGCCGATAAACTAAATGAACGAGAAAGTTACCCGGCTAGTTCCTCCTCAACACGATGACGCGCTTTAATAAAATTCTCGTGCGAGACATGAATAAGATCTGAGATTTTACGTACCAGGTACTCTTCTTCGTGATCTTTATGTGCATCGGCAAAGGCAACACGCCATAACATCTCAACCACCCGCTGCTTCTGTGGCTGAGTAAAAGATCGATCCACCATTTTGGTAAAATCAAACAGGCATGAAGCGTTATCAACCTCCGCCTCCGCCAATTTAGCCAGCTCTTTCGCCTCTTCTTCACTGATAGCAAACAAATTTTGCAGTACACCATCAACGGCGCGGCGCTCTTCGTCTGTCACTTCATCATCAGCACGTGTCATCTCGATCATCAACGCAGCGGTTGCAAGCCGTAGCGACTGCTCTTCCGAGTCACTCTCATCATTCATCACAGACTGAATACGCTCTTCAAAAAACTGCTTCATATTTTTAAACATTACGAGATCACCTTTTCAATACCCGGTTCAGACTGCCGCCACACACAACTACCGCTCTGTTTTTCAATCGCGGTAAGTCGTCCCTCATGTGCAAGCAGTTCATCATTGCTGGCATGCATCACTTTAAGCTGACCGGCAGCTAACTGTACTCGTCTAATCGCCTGCTCTTTTGAGCCACTCTCAGTCTCCTCGCCACCCAGCAAAAGCTTTCGCTGCCCGCCTGTCATCATCAGATAAACGTCAGCAAGGATCTCCGCATCCAGTAACGCACCATGCAGAGTACGCTGTGCGTTATCAACATCGTAACGCTTACATAAAGCATCAAGACTATTACGCTGTCCTGGATGTAACTTACGTGCCATCGCAAGGGTATCTAATACCCTGCAAAACTCCTCCACCAGGTCATGGGTACGGCTGAGCAGGCGAAATTCATTATTAATAAAACCAACATCAAATGGTGCGTTGTGAATGACTAGCTCAGCGCCTTTGATAAACTCAATAAAGTCTTCCGCGACATCACTAAAGCGCGGCTTATCGACCAGGAACTCGTTGGTGATGCCATGCACTTCAATCGCACCGTCATCAATTGCACGATCAGGCTGCAGGTATTGGTGATAATGACGCCCGGTAAGGCGGCGATCGATCACCTCAACACAACCGATCTCAATAATACGGTGGCCTAATTTAGGCTCAAGACCGGTAGTTTCTGTATCCAGAATTATTTGACGCATCTATAAAAATCTCTGCTATAACTTATTTATTATGAGACCTTTGCACGAGAACTAGTTTTCGTTCCAGCAAGGTATCAATGATCGAAAAAATGGAGTTTACACGCAGTAAATGACTATTTTGAGATCATTTATAACGCAGCTGGAGCGGAAAATAGACTCGTGCAAAGGTCTCATTATGGTTAACCATTGGCCTGCATTTCATCGATCGCACGATTAGCCAGTTCATCCGCCATCTCATTTTCACGATGCCCGGTATGTCCGCGCACCCAATGCCACTGCACCTCGTGAACAGCACAGGCAGCATCCAGCTCACGCCATAGGTCATCATTTTTCACCGGTTTTTTCGCCGCCGTCTTCCAGCCTCGTTTCTTCCAGTTGGTAATCCACTCGGTAATGCCCTTCCGCACGTATTGTGAATCAGTGGTCAGGCTCACCCGAGATGGGCGTTTCAACGCCTGCAGTGACTTAATCGCCGCCATCAGCTCCATACGGTTATTAGTGGTATGCGGCTCAGCGCCATAAAGACTCTTTTCATTGCCCTGATAACGCATCAATGCCCCCCAGCCACCCGGCCCAGGGTTACCACGACACGCACCATCGGTAAAAATTTCAGTTATATCTGTCAAACTATCAACTCTCTATTATTTTGTTATGACTCACTACTCACCCTTTTTTCTCACTGAAGGGCCACGCGGCGATGAACTAGTGGCAGAAGATGAGGGCTTAACGATACGTGGATCAATCAGGCTACCATTGGGGCGCCAGCGCGGTTTAATCTGAGTACCCGTAAAGACCCGTTTTTTCCCCACTACCAAAAAGGCCCCACCCCAAAAGGGCCACCAGCGCTCACCCGCCCGTTCCAGCACTTCAAGACGTCGCATTATCCCCTCATTTTGTACCGGCGGGCGAAAAAAATACCAACGCGAGAGTTCATGATCGAACCCCAACAGTGAAAGCCAGTCTCTCATCCGCCATGCACTTCTAAAATGGCCACACCACGGCGGGCCGCGTCGTCGACTCAGAAAGCGGCGCACACCCCACCAACTCCATGGATTAAACCCCAGAATAACCACATGCCCTTCTGGCACCAATATACGCTCAACCTCACGCAACACTTCATGCGGGTTGATCTCAAATTCCAGGGTATGGTGCAACACCACCACATCAATACTATCAGATTCAATTGGCAACGCTTGCGGCACACCGTACATCGCTACCAGCGTGACGCTCTCTTCAGGATCACCATCCACCACCACACGGTGCAAAATACGGCTCGCACTCGTCATATCTTCATTTAATAGACACCCGACCTGTAGCAGATGAAACCCAAACAGGTTAACCAGCACCTTATCGAGCTCTTCCCTTTCACGCGCAGCCAGACGCTGTCCCAAAGGGAGCTTAAACCAGTCACGCAGGCGGTCACGCTCGGTACAAACCATACGGCCGTTACACTCCTGCTCCACCGCTTTGCGTTTCCTCCCCATGGCATTAAGCATACCTTGCTAAAAGCCTCCAATCTAGTGGCATGGTTTGAATATAATAAACATTCAAACCAGCCTGCAATATTGACGTTGGATCTGATTCCTGCCAGCATTCGCGGGATGAATAATGTCACTGCAATCCCTGCGTTCAAAGACAACTACATCTGGCTGATAGCCACTGAGAATAACCATGTCATCATTGTTGATCCGGGTGATGAACGGCCTGTTTTAAAATACCTGCAGGACAATCAACTAACGCCTGTCGCAATCGTTATCACACACCAGTGTTATGACCACGTGGATGGCATCATGGCGATTCTGCAACAGTTTGAGATCCCCGTTTATGGGCCTGCTACCGAGAGAATTCCAGGCATCACTCAACGCGTTAAACAGGATGACCTTATTACTATCAATGACACTTACCAGCTAAAGGTACTCGACGTACCAGGACACACCGCTGGTCATGTTGCCTACTACCAACCCGCGCTATCAGGCACACCGGGAGGGTCTCTGTTTTGTGGCGACACCCTCTTCGGCGCTGGCTGCGGCCGCTTACATACCGGCCTGTACGATGAAATGTTCCATTCACTGCAAAAGATCAGCTCACTGCCTGATGAAACACGTATTTACTGCGCCCATGAATACACTCAGGCCAATCTCAAATTTGCACACCATCTTGAACCTGATAATCAGGACATTCGCGCTCGCATCGAACGTACCGACGCCATGCGCGCACAAGGTGAGATCACGATTCCACTACTACTAAGCGATGAAAAAAACACCAATCCTTTTCTTCGCTGTCACATACCCACCGTTGCAGCCACCGCTCAACACTACGCTGCTGAGAATGGACTACCCTCACCAACCCATCCCATCTCTACATTTCGCACCATCCGTTACTGGAAAAACCAATTTTAAGAGACCTTTGCACGAGCAGTGATTTTGCTCTCTGATACAAGGTAAAAGCACAAGAAATGAGGGGCGTTATCGCTATCAATGAGCGATTGATACCACTATTAACCACCAGAGGAGATGCAAAGGTCTCTTTAAAGATTCACTGTGCGAGCTTCATCACGCATTCATCATCAACTCAGCTACGACTCCCCTTTTTCGACACCCGTCTCAAGAACTCCCCTATAATGGCCGATTGATTTACATCCAGGGACATCAGAGTTTATTCATGGCAATTCATCAAAAATTTCGACTGCTTCAGTTAAACATCGGCATCGCTGCTGTTTTGCTGCTCAGTGGCTGCGCAGTGACCGCTACACAATCGTCCTCAACGGGTGATACCACTCAACCCATTGTGACGACCACCGCACTGACAACAGAAGCCGAGCCCGTCGAATTCTGGGAAACATCGGCAATCGCGGAACCACTTGATCCCGAGCACACAACGCTTAGCATCAACCTCAATGAGGCAGATGATAATGCCGCTGCCATCATTGCCCTGCCCGACACTCCAATTGCGACTGAAGAGCTGACCACGCACAACCTTAACCAGCAGCTTGCTGCCCATCGCCCAGATGATCTATGGCAACGCATTCGTGATGGCTTTTCACTGCCTCACAGTGAACATGCACGTACCGTCTCTCAGCGCCGCTGGTATGCGCGTCATCAAGAATACATCGATCGTACCAGCGCGCGCGCCCAACCCTATCTGCACTTTATTGTCGAAGAGGCGGCGCGACGTAATATTCCAATGGAACTGGCACTGCTACCCATTGTAGAAAGCGCCTTCCAGCCTTTTGCCTACTCTCACGGCCGCGCATCGGGTATCTGGCAATTTATTCCTGGCACCGGTCGTATGTACGGCCTGAAACAGAACTGGTGGTACGACGGCCGTCGCGATATCACTGCCTCAACCCTGGCTGCCTTTGATTATCTCGAATCACTCAACAAACGCTTCAAAGGTGACTGGTTGCTGGCACTGGCCGCTTATAACTCTGGCGGTGGCACCGTCAGCAAGGCGATCCGTAAAAACAGGCGTCTTGGTAAACCGACTGACTTCTGGTCACTCAAGCTACCGCGCGAAACCCGCGCCTATGTACCCAAACTTCTTGCGATTCGCGATATTGTCGCCAACCCGGAAAAACACAACATCATCATGACCTCACTGGCTGATGAGCCCTATTTTGAAAAGGTCGCCACCGGCTCGCAGATTGATCTTGCCAAAGCGGCTGAACTGGCAGAGATACCACTCAAACAACTCTATCGTCTGAACCCAGCCTTTAACCGCTGGGCTACCGATCCAGATGGCCCACATCACCTGCTAATCCCGCTTGATAAGTCAGCACAGTTCAAACAGAACCTCGCGGCACTCCCTAAGGAAAGCCGGGTTAAATGGACACGCCATCGCATTCGTAACGGCGAAACGCTCGGCCATATTGCCAGGCGCTACAAAACAACGGTTGCGGTAATCAAAGACGTCAATAAAGTCAAAGGACATATGATCCGCGCAGGTAAAAACCTGATCATCCCAGTCGCCGCCAGGTCGCCTGATAGCTACAGCCTGAGTGCGACTCAACGTGCTCAAAGCATCAAAAACAAGCCCAATAAAGGAACCAGGCTCACCTACAAAGTACAACGTGGCGACACTCTGTGGGACATTTCACGTGCGCATAATGTTGGTGTTCGTCAGCTGGCACGTTGGAATGCGATGGCGCCACGCGATACATTGCGCCCCGGCCAGAAACTTGTTATCTGGAAATCATCATCAAAGATGGCTAAAAATAAAATGGCTAATATGACACCGGCACTCAATGATATAACCCAGCGTATTCGCTACACCGTGCGCAGAGGTGATTCGTTATCACGTATTTCACAACGATTTAACGTCAGCATCAACAAACTAAAAAGCTGGAACCCCAAGGCCCGTGGAAAATACCTGCAACCAGGCCAGCGACTCACCCTGTTTGTTGACATCACCAATCAATCCGGCAGTATCTAAAACAGCCGTCACGGACTACCTCAAGCACGGGGCAGTCCGCGACATAGCGTAAACCTGTCTAGTAAGCCCCCACACAACTAAATGCTGATGAGTTAGGGTAAATGAGTGGCTCAGTCAACTCATTATTTATGCCGTTAACAACATCTTTACTCCCGCAATAATCAACACAACACCTAAAAGCTGACGAAGCACTGCGGGTGCTAATCTGCGTACCGCAAACTCAGCCCCCACTACCGCACCAATCAATGCAGCAATCACATACCAGCCGATGTCATTCGGCCAGGTATTCACCGTCATCGTATGCCCAGCCAAGCCCGCTGCAGAATTCACCAGAATAAAGGCCGCCGCGATGGCAGCATTGGTACGCATCCTGGTCCAACGTAACCATAGAAGCAGAGGACTGAGATAAATCCCTCCACCGACCCCGGTCAAGCCAGAAACAAAACCAAGTACGCCACCAACAGGTAACAATACTAATAATTTTGGCTCAACACATTCTCGTTCATTGCTAATCTTGACAAAGAAGGTGGGCGAGGCAAGCAGCAACGCAGCACCAACAATATACTGAAATGTACTTTCATCTGGCGTCAGGCTCCCGCCCCAGAAGGCCATCGGCATGGATGCTAGCGCTATCGGTAGAAATATCCGCCACGAAAAATAGTCAGCGCGATAAAGGCGAACTAATACAAGGGAAGCAACGAATAAATTCATAATTAAGGCGGCAGGCTTCATCGCATCTGGAGCAAGACCAAACAAGGCCATCGCCGCCAGGTATCCCGAGGCCCCACCATGCCCAACTGAGGAGTAGAGCATCGCCATCACACAGATCATTAACAGTAGTAGTACAAAATATTCCATTCAAAACTCGCCATAGTAATTTAAACTGAGACCTTTGCACGATACAGGCGCGAAAGAAAAATGAGCTAATAATTTCCTGATTGAGGCAGAAAGCGGGAAATATTAACCATTTTTACTCGTGATTGTATCGTGCAAAGACCTCAAACTATAAAAACAAGATAGAGGTCACATTATTTCAATATGACAGCGAGGATAATAATCGCACACGCGTAAAAAAGGTAGAAAGGTAATACCTATTCACTTTCAATAAAATGTAATGTCTAATGTATGTCAATGATGTTGTTAATAGTTTCTGGGAATACACGGGTCTTAAACAAGCATTAAAACGCATCTTTAACTCACAGTGCAATCCGTAAGAAAAATTTTACAGACAAGGAATGGAGTAAATATTAATGCAGCTAACCCTGTATACGGATTATTCGTTTAGAGTGTTGCTCTACCTCGGGGTCAATCGAGACAGACTATGTACCATCGCAGAAATATCCAAGCGTTGCGCCGCCACCCAGAATCACCTGGTAAAGGTGGTGCATAATCTGGGGCGCGAAGGCTACATCCAGACAATGCGTGGCCGCACCGGCGGTATCAAGCTAAAAAAAGAGCCTGAAGAAATCAATCTTACGGATATTATCCGCTGCACCGAAGTTAATCTAAATATCGCCGAATGTCTGCGTGAAAACAACAAATGTCATATCACCGATGTTTGCAAAATAAAAAATATTTTTAAAGAAGCACAAAATCAATTTATCCAGACATTAGACAACTATACCGTGGCAGATCTTTTAAAAGACAAAGAGCAACTGACCCTCATATTTGGTAATAATATCATCCGCAGAATGGATCGCAGCACTGGCACCGACGGCATTTAGAGACTACTGAATGCTCTCAAACAACCCTTGCAGCTCTGGCACACACGAACCACCGTTAGTCCCCGCCATCTTTAATGTAGCTCTCGCCGCGATAACGGAAAACCATACAGGCGGCAGATACTCACTGACGCCTGTTTGAGTTCAGACTGGCCAGAGAGAGGCTCATCAGCTATATAGAGTAACCCCACCCCGATGCAGGTAACAACAGAGCAGCAAGCACCGGCGACCCTGTTTTAGTTATGGTGTACGAGACAGAGCGTCCTGCAGTCGCTCCTTCACATTAGCCACCAATAGCTTAAGACTCGCCCTCACCCCCAGCTGCTTAAGCT
>UOFQ01000042.1_pt1 | contig 12444 bp, 14 predicted proteins | sample 1988961 | NCBI WGS metagenome assembly UOFQ01 (sample SAMEA4712195, study PRJEB27164) | hydrothermal vent metagenome | biome: marine basaltic hydrothermal vent biome; feature: marine hydrothermal vent; material: mineral | place: Pacific Ocean | collected 2011-06-14/2011-07-23 | depth 1719 m | reverse complement strand
TACAGAACCCTTCTGTAAACAGTTTAAAGTGATGAATCAACGCCTCCATGTCACCCTTCATCTCGGTGCGTTTTGGCGGGCTCACCTTCTGGTTATCCACCATCACAGGGCCAGGGTTATCACGTAACCAGCTAATGCACTGTTTAATAATCTTATTTGATTGACGCATCTCTTCCATACGCACCAGATAGCGGTCATAGCTATCACCCGTTACGCCGACTGGAATATCAAAATCGAGTTCATCATAGACATCATAGGGTTGTTTTTTGCGTAGATCCCACTCAACACCAGAACCACGCAGCATGGCACCGGTAAAACCAAGCGCTTTCGCTCGTTCAGGGTCAACAATGCCGATGCTAACCGTACGCTGTTTCCAGATACGGTTGTCAGTCAGCAGCGTTTCGTATTCGTCCAGATGCGTTGGAAAGCGGTTGGTAAAATCTTCGATGAAATCAAGCAGTGAACCCTGGCGATTTTCATTCATCTTCGCCACTTCTTTCGCATTATGCCATTTGGAGGTCTCATACTGCGGCATCTCTTCTGGCAAATCTCGGTAAACGCCGCCCGGTCTAAAATACGCCGCGTGCAGACGTGCGCCAGCAACCGCTTCATAGCAATCTAGCAGGTCTTCACGCTCGCGGAAGGCATAAAGAAAGATCGTCATCGCACCAATATCAAGCGCATGTGCACCGATCCATAACAGGTGGTTAAGCACGCGCGTCATCTCAGCGAACATCACGCGGATATACTGTGCGCGTTTCGGCACTTCAAGGCCGAGCATCTTCTCGATGGTTAAAACATAAGCATGCTCATTACAGAGAACCGAAACGTAATCCAGGCGATCCATATAACCAAGACTCTGGATATAAGGTTTGGTCTCCATCAATTTTTCAGTACCGCGATGTAGCAGACCAATATGCGGGTCTGCGCGGTCGATCACCTCACCATCCATATCAAGGACAAGACGCAGCACACCATGTGCTGATGGATGCTGCGGACCAAAGTTCAGTGTGTAGTTACGTATTTCAGCCATGATTAATCCTTGCCACCCTGTTCCGCGATATAACGATTATCATCGCGAATCACACGTGGAACCAGAATGCGTTCTTCCAGTTCAACGGGCTCATAAATGACGCGCCGCTTCTCTGGGTCATAACGCATTTCGACGTTACCACACAGTGGAAAGTCCTTTCTAAATGGGTGGCCGATAAAACCGTAATCCGTCAAGATTCGACGTAGATCAGGATGTCCATCAAATAAGATACCGTACATATCGAACGCTTCACGTTCAAACCAGTCAGAGACTATCCAGATATCTCTGACAGATTGAGTACGTGGTGCATCATCATCTAAAAAGGTACGAACACGTATACGATGATTATTTTCAACTGACAGTAGATGGTAGACCACGGCAAAACGAGCGCCGCTCCAGCTGCCTTCACCATATTCCAGGTAATCAACACCGCAGATGTCGATCATGGTATCGAAGGAAAGTTCAGCCTCGTCTCGCAGAGCCAGACAGACCGCATGAATATCACTGCTGGCGACTTCAATCGTCAGTTCGTTCAGGCTAACCACACTACTCGTCAAGATTTCTTTGAACCTTGTCTGGACGTGCGTCGCTAATGTCTGAATCTTGTCAGGCATAAATCTATACTCTTAACGTGCAATTGTATTGGTGCGCTTGATCTTGTTCTGCAGCTGGATCACACCGTAAAGTAACGCTTCAGCGGTCGGAGGGCAGCCTGGCACATAGATATCAACAGGTACAATCCGGTCACAACCACGAACAACAGAATAAGAGTAATGGTAGTAACCACCACCGTTGGCGCATGACCCCATTGAGATCACCCAGCGTGGCTCTGCCATCTGGTCGTAGACCTTACGTAGCGCTGGCGCCATTTTATTCACCAGGGTACCGGCAACAATCATCACATCAGACTGTCGAGGGCTGGGGCGAAAAACAACACCGAAGCGATCAAGGTCATAACGCGAAGCACCCGCGTGCATCATCTCCACCGCACAACATGCTAATCCGAATGTCATTGGCCACAGGGCACCTGTACGGGCCCAGTTAATCAATGCGTCTGCAGAAGTGGTGACTACACCTTCTTCCAGGATGCCTTCTATTCCCACTCCAGCGCCCCTTTTTTCCATTCGTAGATAAAGCCGACGACCAGTACCGCCAGAAAAACAACCATTGCGAGGAAACCGTACATCCCTACTTCATCGAGCACGATCGCCCACGGAAAAAGGAAGGCGATTTCCAGATCAAAAATAATAAAAAGGATTGCAACCAGATAATAACGTACGTCGAACTTCATGCGCGAATCTTCGAACGCTTCAAAGCCACATTCGTACGGAGATAGCTTTTCGCTATCGGGACGGTTTGGCCCCACCATAAAACCGGCCATCATCGGCATCAGCCCAAAGAGCGCTCCCATAATCAGGAACACAAGTATAGGAAGGTAATTCTCTAACATGTGTAGTCGTCACCCGCGTCGTATGATACCGAACACTTATGTTAAGTGATCAGATTATCGTTATTATTTTATATTTATGTTGCTTCTGGCCTGATCAAAAACTCTGATCATCGCGCCCCCATAGCGCGAACCTGATCATTTGAGTCTAGGCTAGTGATTAATACTCTGTCAAGCAGTCTTCTTGTAAGTGATCAATCATCCCTTTATATTTTATAGTCATGATTTTCATAAGGAATTTGTTTTCTACCACTCATTACACTTTAATTTGGTGCCGATGGCCGGAGTCGAACCGGCACAGCTTGCGCCACCGCCCCCTCAAGACGGCGTGTCTACCAATTTCACCACATCGGCTGTTTTATTTTCTCTACTGAATTTATTGTGCCTGGAATTTATTGTACCAGGGCTTTACTGTGTTGCTGGCGCTGTATCTATCGCGGGTACATCACTGACATTTGCATCTTGTCCAGGCATCATTGGTACATCTGTTGGAGAGTCTATTGCCATCGCTGGCACTTCAACCGCCATCGATGGAATCACATTATCAGTCACACTGCCCTGGTCTGTGCTCTGTATCGAGAAGTAAGCCAGCGTCAGGCTCGTCAGAAAGAAGAGCGTCGCTAATACGGCCGTTGTGCGGGTTAAGAACGAGGCTGAGCCCTGGCTACCAAACACCGTTTGAGAGGCACCACTGCCAAAGGCGGCACCGACATCCGCTCCCTTCCCACGCTGAATCAATATCAGACCGACCAGTACGACCATGATAATGACGTGTGCTGCTAATAAAGCTGTTTGCATTGATTCTGCCTTAACAAATTCAGGGCTGAACTCATTTGAGTCAGCGCTAGTAGATAAATATCGAGACTATCCCGCTGCCTTACAGACAGCCAAAAAGTCATTAACCTTCAGTGACGCGCCACCAATCAAGCCGCCATCTATATCAGGCATACCAAACAGGTTTTCTGCGTTAGCAGCATTCACACTACCACCATAAAGAATTTTAATCCCTGCCGCGAGTGCTTCATCCTGTTTAGCCAGGTGAGAACGGATAAAAGCATGTACTTCCTGTGCCTGTTCTGGCGAGGCTGTTTTACCCGTCCCAATTGCCCATACTGGCTCATACGCAAGCACTGTCTCTTTTAATAGCGCGACGCCATTATCGAGATTTAGCACAGCATCTAACTGTTGTGCGATCACCTGTTCAGTCGTGCCATTTTCACGCTCTTCTAGCAGCTCTCCAATACAGAAGATCGGTGTTACATTGCCGGCAACTGCTGCTGCAACTCTTTCAGCGATCAATTTATCACTCTCACCATAGACATGGCGGCGCTCTGAGTGACCAATAATGGCGTAACGACAACCAAATTCAGTTAGCATTGCGGCGGAAAGTTCACCGGTAAACGCACCAGATTCAGGTTCCTGGCAAATATTTTGCGCGCCAAGCTTTACTTCGCTGCCTTCAAGTTGCGAACCCACTGTGTCAATAAAAATAGCCGGCGGACAGACCAATACTTCCGTATTAATGCCATCAAGCCCAGCTTTAATGCCCTCAACCAGCGCAATGACACCTTCTCGGGTACCATTCATTTTCCAGTTACCAGCGACGAGTGGTCGACGCATATCATTATTCCCTTTCATAAATTACCACGTCAAAACAAAGCGCAAAAGATTACCGCTCTGCGCCACATAAATCAATGTAAACTTTGGTAACTGTTCAGCTCACCCCTGATTTGTTCGGGATTTGTTCGAGATTTGTCCGATTACGGCGTCAAAAACTCTCACCTACACGTGTAAAAACTGCGAGTTTTTTCCTTGCTCTCGAACAAATCAGCGGCAATCTGACCAGTTACTATTTCATTTTGGATAAATAACTAAAAAAGGTACTTATTCCTGATTCCAACCAGGTGACAAACAGCGCTATTTTTGTCAATAATTAACATCAAAAACAAAAGGTATCTTTTTGTATTTATTTATTTATTTGCGCTTCGATAATCACATCAGCCAGTTGATTCGCCAGCCTGATCACTTCTGTCATCTCGATCCCCTCTACCATCACTCGCACCACTGGCTCAGTCCCTGATGGTCGCAGCAAAACACGTCCACTATCGGCCAATTCAGCTTCAACGTCACGAATCGCCTGATTAATGACATCACTACCCGCCAGGTCAAATGTTTTATCAGCAGCCACATTAACAAGGTGTTGCGGGTACTTTTTCATACCGGACTTCAATTCAAAAAGAGTGCTATCACTCTCAAACATTGCGGAGATAACCTGCAGAGCTGATATAATGCCATCTCCGGTAGAGGTTCGGTCAAGGCAGAGGATGTGACCCGATGATTCACCTCCAATCACCCAGCCCTCTCGCTTAAGCACCTCCATCACATAGCGATCGCCAACTAACGCCCGCTCAAAGCCGATGCCGCGTTCCTGCAGTGCATGCTCAAGCCCCAGGTTACTCATTACAGTCCCGACCACTGAACCGTTTAGCGATTCGGTCTTACGACGAGACTCTGCAATGATGAATAAAATTTCATCGCCATCCACCTCCTCCCCTTTATGGTCTACCATAATCAGGCGATCACCATCTCCATCTAGCGCGACACCAATATCAGCCCGATGCTCAAGCACCGCCGCCTGCAGTGATTCAGGCTTTGTTGAGCCGCAATCGAGGTTGATATTCAGCCCATTCGGTTCACTGCCAATCGTAACCACAGTCGCACCTAGCTCTTTAAAAACATTCGGTGCAATGTGGTATGTCGCACCATGCGCGCAATCAACCACAATCTTCATCCCAGCCAGGTCAATTTTCGATGGAATTGTGCTTTTACAAAACTCAATATAACGCCCCGCCGCATCAACAATACGCCCGGCTTTCCCCAACTGGCTGGAATCGACAGTCTCCATCGGCTTATCAAGCTCATCTTCGATGGCAAATTCAAGCTCATCGGGAAGCTTTGTCCCTTCAGATGAAAAGAGCTTAATGCCGTTATCATAAAAAGGGTTATGCGATGCACTGATGACGATACCGGCCTGCGCATGCAGCGTACGGGTAAGGTAAGCTACGCCTGGCGTCGGCATCGGCCCAAGCAGACTAACATTAACACCTGCTGCAGACAGCCCTGCCTGCAGTGCAGACTCAAACATGTAGCCAGAAATACGCGTATCCTTGCCGATGAGGATGCCATCTTTACCATCTCGTTTCATCACGCGACCGATGGCCCAGCCTAACTTTAAAATAAATTCAGGTGTAATTGGGTACTCGCCAACCTTGCCACGAATCCCATCAGTCCCAAAATAGCGCTTTTTCCTTGCTTCAGACATGCATTAATTCCCTGCTGTTTTACACATATAACTAACCTGTACCGCCTGCAATGTTGCAGCCACATCATGCGCTCTGATAATAGATGCCCCTTGCCATACTGCTATAGATGCAAGGGATATACTACCATAAAGGCGTTCATCAACCTGCAAATCCAACATATGCGCAATCATCGATTTCCTGGAAACACCGACCAAAAGAGGCAATTCAAATTCGAGTAGCCGATCAAGCCCGCTCAACAAGGCCTGGTTATGGGCTAACGTTTTCCCGAAGCCAAAACCAGGATCCAGCACAATCAAATCCCGCGGTAAACCTGCTGTAATACAATGCCCAATTCGCTGCCGCAGAAAATCTGCGACTTGTACAACAACATCATCATATTGAGGCGCAAACTGCATGGTCTGCGGCCCACCCTGCATATGCATCAGACACACTGGTACTTGCAACTCGGCCGCCATCTCTGCTGCTCCCACTTCCTGTAGCGCCCTCACATCATTAATCATCGAAGCACCGACTCCAACAGCCGCTCTCATCACCTCTGGCTTACTGGTATCAATTGAGATTGGAATATCTGATTCGGCGCGAATCGCCTCAATCACGGGAATGACCCGAGCGAGCTCTTCATCAACCGAGATAATTGCAGCGCCAGGGCGAGTCGATTCTCCACCCACATCGATAATCGCCGCCCCCTCTTCGATCATTTGGCGAGCATGGTCTAGCGCTTTTTCAGGCGAAAAAAAATCACCCCCATCAGAAAATGAATCGGGGGTGACATTCAGGATACCCATTACTGCTGGGCAATTTAGATTTTCAAGCATCAACATAAATTGAGACCTTTGCACGAGTCTATTTTCCGCTCCAACTGCGTTATAAATGATCTCAAAACAGTCATTTACTGTGTGTAAACTCCATTTTTTCGGTCATTTATGCCTTGCTGGAACGAAAACTAGTTCTCGTGCAAAGGTCTCAAATTAAAATGCCCATTCCACCGGATGAATACACATCAGCGATGAAACGGGCTATTAACGATAAACCAGCTCGCTAGTGTTGCTCTGCAGCACCACCCAATTTGCTATCAGCATCCTCTTTTTTATCTGTCTTAGTGGTGTCATCGCTATCACTTGACGCCTCTACATCGGGTGCATTTCCAGAGTCATCAGGTGAATCTGAGTCCTGGCCCCAACCTTTAGGTGGCCCAGGATCACGACCTTCCATTATCTCATCAATCTGACTGCTATCGATGGTCTCATACTTCAGCAGCGCATCGGCCATCATATGAAGTTCCTTCTCATGCTTCTTCAGGATCTTTTCGGAACGAGCGTAGTTGCGATCAGCAAATGCCCGTATCTCTTTATCAATGATATGAGTGGTCTCATCAGAGATGCCACTCTTACTTTGCCCCATCGAATGACCTAAAAAGACTTCGCCACCATCATCATCGCTATACATCAACGGCCCAAGCTTCTCTGAAAAGCCCCATTTGGTCACCATGTTACGTGCAATCTCAGTAGCACGCTGGATATCATTTGAAGCACCGGTGGTAACAGCCTCTTTACCAAAGATCAGCTCTTCCGCAATACGTCCACCAAACATGCTGGAGATGTTACTTTCAAGTCGCTCTTTACTATAACTAAGGCGATCCTCTTCCGGTAAAAACATCGTGACACCAAGCGCGCGGCCACGTGGAATAATGCTCACCTTGTGCACTGGATCGTGCGCAGGAACAAGCCGCCCGACGATCGCGTGGCCTGCTTCATGGTAGGCAGTCAATTTCTTTTCGTTTTCGTTCATCACCATTGAGCGACGTTCTGCGCCCATCATGATCTTGTCTTTTGCCTTTTCAAAGTCATCCATGCTGACCACACGTTTGCTGCCACGTGCTGCAAAAAGTGCCGCCTCATTTACCAGATTCGCGAGATCAGCACCCGAAAAACCTGGCGTACCACGTGCGATGATCTTTGCATCAACATCATCACCCGCAGGCACCTTACGCATATGAACACGAAGGATTTGAGCGCGCCCACGTACATCCGGTAGTGGCACTACTACCTGGCGATCAAAACGACCGGGGCGCAACAGCGCAGGATCAAGTACATCAGGACGGTTAGTCGCCGCAATCACGATGACACCATCATTGCTTTCAAAACCATCCATCTCAACCAGTAACTGATTAAGGGTCTGTTCACGCTCATCATGGCCACCACCAAGCCCTGCGCCACGATGACGACCAACTGCGTCGATCTCATCGATGAAGATGATGCAAGGTGCATGCTTCTTCGCCTGTTCAAACATGTCTCGCACACGCGAGGCACCGACACCCACAAACATCTCAACAAAATCAGAACCTGAAATAGTGAAGAATGGTACTTTTGCTTCACCTGCAATTGCTCGCGCTAATAGTGTTTTACCAGTACCTGGCGAACCACACATCAAGACACCGCGAGGAATTTGACCACCCAGCTTCTGGAATTTACTTGGGTCACGCAAGAAGTCGACTAACTCACCCACCTCTTCTTTGGCCTCTTCAACACCCGCAACATCAGCGAAGGTTGTCTTGACCTGGTCTTCACCCAGCATGCGCGCTTTACTGCGCCCAAATGACATCGCACCGCGACCGCCTCCACCACCACCCTGCATTTGACGCATGAAGAAGATCCAGACACCAATCAGCAGTAACATTGGAAACCATGAGATAAATATCTGCATAAAGACGCCTTGTTCTTCTGCAGGGCTTGCCACAATAGAGACTCGATTGTTAAGCAGCTCACCAATTAACCCGTTATCGCCTGGGCTATAGGTCATGAATTTTTCGCCCGCCTGGGTAGTGACGCGAATGTTACGCCCCTTAATTTCTACCTCACGGATAGCGCCAGCTCTCACATCCTCAATAAACTCTGAGTATGAGAGTGTCCGCGCGGGTGCCTGCGGTGGCCCAAAGTTATTAAACACGGAGATCAACACCACCGCGATAACCACCCACAAAACGATATTCTTAGCCATGTCGTTCAAAATAATGTCCTCTATTCACAGAAATAGGCTTTCTATTCGATAGTACCTAATATAATAGGTATCACCACATTTTAACAATAAAATCGGCGTAATTAATTCAAATACCCTTTCGCCAACACATAGACTTCACGAGAACGCGCCCGTGAAGCCTTCGGCTTTCGAATATAGACCTTTGAAAAATCCCCTCGCATACTGCTGACATATTCATCAAAACCAGCGCCCTGAAATAATTTGAGTAACACACTACCGCCTTTCTTTAATACCTGATGAGAAAACGCCTGCACTAGCTCAGCAAGATAAATTGAGCGTGGCTGGTCGACGCTGTCCATACCGCTGATATTGGGCGACATGTCCGAGATCACAACATCTACTTTTTCACCTTTTAGTTCAGCCATAAGCGCCTCGTAAATATCGTTCTCTCTAAAATCACCCTGCAAAAAAACCACATCATTAACAGGCTCAATATTCAACAAATCTAAACCGATCACCAAACCCTTTTTACCTACAATCTTTGTGGCTACTTGCAACCAACCACCAGGCGCAGCGCCAAGGTCAACAACCTTCATCCCTGGTGACAATATTTGGTCACGTTCATTTATCTCTAGCAATTTATAGGCCGCCCGCGAGCGAAAGCCATCTTTCTGAGCTTTTTTTACATATTCATCATTAACATGTTCATCTAACCACTGCTGTTTACTTTGGTGTTTTTTTATCAAAGCAGATCCCAATTCCCATCATATTCATTATTTTTTCACTAAGCATCATAGTATACCAGTATACTATGCGGCTATTTTTCACAGATTCAATCAGGAAACAGAGATGGCCGCTGAAGAGATAATTCACCAACAACAGAAACGCAAACTTCGCTCGCTGGCGCATGCACTCAGGCCAATTGTGACAGTCGGTGGCTCTGGCTTAACGCCTGCCGTGTTAAATGAGATAGAACTGTCCCTCAACCACCACGAGCTGCTTAAAATTAAACTTAGCTGTGGCGACAAAGCCGCTCGTAAAAAGGTAAGAGAGGAAATCTGCAGCGAAACAGGCGGCCACCTGATTCAGGAGATCGGCGGTATTATTGTTATTTATCGCAAAACTAAAGTGATAACAAAAAAGAGCAAGTCAAAGAAAAACGCACCAAATAAACGTCAACCAGGGAAGGCACGAATCGCTGAAAGCCGCCCTAGCCGACGACGCTAACTAAGCACTACCCTTTTCTGTTTACGACGTTGTTTTTGATGATCAGCCCCTTTTCTTTTAAGAAGGCCTCGACATCATCAACGTCCAGCACTTCCGTTAAGCAGGAACCATACTTATCACCAGCGCCTGTGTAGAGCTTTATTAAGACACCCCTGGTCATGTCCAGCGAGATCATCTTTCGGATGCGATCCTTAGGCAGTGACGCAAACTTACCACCGCCTTCTAAATAATCACCGCTATATTCGTCATGGATAACGCCACGAATATTATGCTCAAGCACCTCAAGCAATCTAAAACGTACCACTTTGACTGCATTTAAAGGTGGCCGATACTCCACCTGATAAATGTATTTAGTATCATAGTCGACGACATACGCCTCTTCCGAAGCACTCTTCAACCCTTTTTTACAAAAGAAGTAATTCACTTCTAGCGCTTGAACTGACGCCGTACTAAACACCAACGCCAAACCACCGACTAACCGCTTGAACAGCCTTGCTACTTTCATTTTCGACCCGATATTACCAAACTGATAGGCAGCAACAATTACTGCATGATCGATGATTATCGCACAACATTTCAAGTTGTCATGTCGTAATTCCGAACGAAAAAAGTCGTTTTATCTATGCCTATATCCAAAGCATTTTAAATTTAGGCGTAAAGAGCATGGAATATTTTTTCCATGACAATGAATAGTCGCTCTATTGAGAGGAGTTCTAACGCAGTCAGGGGAGAAATAGGCCGAGCTATTTGCCCTGAATTTAAATCGCTTTGGGTATATATACTGTCAGCTAAAACAAACTTTAATTATCCGTAATCGGGCAGTTGTTCTGACAACGAAGCCAGTAACCCATAAAAAAGCGAAACAGAATGGGTATGCGTACACCCTCCTTTCGTGTAGTAATCTCTATTCACCTCTAACTGCAACATGGCGATCTCTTCAAGCCTCTCTTTCAATCGATACCTATCGGCTATTTCATTGCCGTAGAGTGTGATCACCCAGCGATTGAGCAGCTCGACTTGCTCATCGCAACTGTATTCAGAACCATGCAAACCATGAAACGCCCATAGGTGCTACAGCAATAAGCACTTCCTACTCGAGAGGCAGCAGTACATAGGTGCCTATCGGAGTGTCGATGCGAAGCGTCTGTTGATCATGCTGTTTCAATTGCCATGTAATGAAGTGGTACCCGAAATCTGGACAGGTTGTTAAGCTCTGACATGCCAAATTAAAGAGCACCATAATCATGAGCAAGAAACGTAAACAGCATTCCAGTGAGTTCAAAGCAAAAGTAGCGCTGGCGGCCGTTCGGGGGGATGAAACCGTCCCGCAACTGGCCGCTCGATATGGACTACACCCCACTCAGATCAACACCTGGAAAAAACAACTCACCGAGCAAGCCTCCGAGCTGTTTTCCAGAGGCAATAGCAGTAAAAAGGCGAATGGTGACGTTGATGATTTACATCGAGTCATTGGACAGTTGACGGTGGAACGTGATTTTTTAGTACGAAAGCTCAATCATTAAGTCTTGATATGCAAAAGCAGATGATTGAGCCCCTTGAAGACCTGAGCAAGAGCCGTCAGTGCGCACTGCTGGGCCTGCCTCGTTCGACCTACTATTACCAGCCGCAGCCAATGAATGATGACGAATTAAGCTTGTTACGCCTGATGGACGAGCAATATCTGAAAACCCCGCAGTACGGTAGCCGCCGTTATTCGACCTGGTTCCGTCGCCAGGGATTGGCTGTGGGTCGAAAGAAGGCGGTCTCCATGATGAATACCCTGGGAATTATCAGCACGGCGCCCAAGCCCAAAACCAGTACCCCTGGCAAGCAGCACAAAGTGTACCCCTATCTGCTCAAAGGCAAGGTGATAGATCAGCCTAATCAGGTCTGGGCATCAGACATCACGTATGTGCCGATGGAGAAAGGATTTGGTTATCTGGTGGTCATCATGGACTGGTATTCCCGAAAGGTACTCAGCTGGCGTCTGTCCAATACGATGGAGGCTGACTTCTGTGTCCAGGCACTGGAAGCTGCGATTCAGGACTATGGTTGCCCACAAATATTCAATACTGATCAGGGTTCCCAATATACCAGCGAGGCCTTCACTGACATGCTGAAGGCCAACCACATCCAGATCAGTATGGATGGCAAGGGCTGTTATCGCGATAATATTTTCGTTGAACGGCTCTGGCGAACCGTGAAGTATGAGCACCTATACACCCGGGCGTTCAACAACCTAAAGGAGGTAAAGCAAAGTTTAATCCACTGGTTTGAGTGGTATAACCGAGAACGATTTCATCAAGGTCTTGATAACTTAACCCCAGATGAGGTTTACTATCAACATCAAACCATTTCACAAGCTGCCTGAGCTTGATTGATAACCATGTTAGCGCTTAACTTCGCCTCAGGTTGTCCAGATGAAGGGAACCACTTCA
>UOFQ01000048.1_pt1 | contig 12533 bp, 10 predicted proteins | sample 1988961 | NCBI WGS metagenome assembly UOFQ01 (sample SAMEA4712195, study PRJEB27164) | hydrothermal vent metagenome | biome: marine basaltic hydrothermal vent biome; feature: marine hydrothermal vent; material: mineral | place: Pacific Ocean | collected 2011-06-14/2011-07-23 | depth 1719 m | reverse complement strand
GCTAATATGCTGGATCTTAGAAAGGATATGGACGACGCCCGCAGCCAGATTGATAACACTGGCGGCACCATGCTTTATCTCTCTCCTGGCCTGCGTTTTACCTTTAATGACACGATAAGTCTGGGTCTGCTGTACAAAGAGGTGGTCTGGAAAAATCTCAACGACGAAGCTAACCAGCAAGGTGGTGAAGGGCTGGAAGAGTATCGTTTTATTGCCACACTCTCGACAGCATTCTAATCGCAGACCCTTTTGAGGAAGAAAAAAGAGATGAAAAACCTGTTAAAACAGAATAGTAAAGCCTTGCTGTTACTCACGCTGGCATTGGTACCTCTGAGCCAGGGTTATGCGCACCCCGGTCACGCAGACACTGTCACCATCAGTCGCAGCACTCATGTCTACCTGCAAAAAATGGTGCCCCATTACCTGAAAATTCAGAAATCGTTGGCCATTGGCGAGCTGAATGCAGAGACCAGAGGAGCTGCCGAAGCGATCCAGCGTCTCATCAAAAAAGCTCGTAAAAAAGAGAAAGACCCCTCAGGCAAAAGGATGTACAAAGGGGTGGTCAAAACAGCTGGATTTATCGGTGCAGCGAGCAGCATAGAGGCAGCTCGCGAGGAGTTTGCTGAACTCAATGATATCCTGTTACCTTTTTTCGACAACTGGCCCAACCATATTCTGGAACACGACCTGGTACTCTACACCTGCAAAGAGACCAAACAGTGGTGGCTTCAACCCAACGGTGACAAGGTGGCAGATCCTTATCGCGGCGCTTCTGTTGCCTGTGCCGATCTGACTGAAAAAGAAGAGTAGCCCCATGCCTAAAAAACATTATGCCTACTTATGTGCCGCTTTAGCACTGTTATTCGGCGTAACCACCGCCAGTGCTCATTACCCTTTTTTGATTGGTGATCGTTCTCCTGACATGGGGCATCGTGGTGGCATTATTAATCTCACCTACGGCCTCGGTGAACTTCATGAAGATGTTTTTGTTACTGCCAGAACACCAGACTGGGTACGCGGTTACACCTTCGATGGTGACACCTTTGAACTCACCGACAAGCTGCAGAAAAAGGGTGAAGTATTCACTATCAAATATCGTTCCCGCCGTATCGGCGATACCTGGGTTGTTGCTCATGTACCGATGACCTGGAGTAAACATGACAGCACCTTCACCGAGACAACCGTTCGTACCGTGATTCATCAGGGGCTTTCCCGTGGCTGGGAGACACCATTAGGGTTGCCGCTGGAGATTGTGCCACTTAATCAACCTTATGGCTTGTTACCCGGTGACTCCTTTCGTGTAGAACTGCTGCATAACGGTGAACCGCTGACGGACGCAAAAATCTATGCAGAAAAATACTACGACCCACCGCTGCAAAAACCTTATCCTTCAGAATCACTACTGACACGAACTTCCCGTACTGATCGCAACGGTATCGCCAACATCAATCTGCACAGTGCTGGTTGGTGGGTGTTATTTGTACTGCACGAATTAGATGAGATGGAGAAAGATGGCCAGTCAGGTGTAGCGACATTGCAGGATGCGGTCTGGATTTATGTTGATGCAATGCCAGACAAATCCAGGTAAAACATTAACCGCTATTTTGTTGGCTCTGCTGTTAAGCGCTTGCAGTGGGGTCAATATCCAGGAAATGGAGCACATGCCCTATATCCCGGCTCAAGGGGTGGCCGATGTTAACAACGGCCGAGCACTGTTTTGGGATGAAACCCTCGGGGAGAGTACCAATAACAAAAGTTGCCGCAGCTGTCACAAACGTGAAAGTGAATTGATTGGCACTGCTGACAAAAATTACGATTCACTGTTCGGTTTTATTACCCGCGATGTAGAAGAGGTGATCAACCTTTGCATCGTCCTTCCGCTTAAAGGCAAACCCTACGTAAAAGATTCACAGGAAATGGCTGACTTGATTGCCTATTTGCGCTCTATTGATTAACCCCCAGATGCATTGGTGCCCGGCCTTTCCCATCAGTAGCGCTCCACAATAATAGGCTTGAATTGCCAGCATAATGGTCAGTTAGACCTTAAATGTAAATTAGATGTAAATTCATGCCAGTAATCATCGTTTTGCCTAAACTCTTTACCGCCATTGCACGCTAATAGATACGAACGCCGAAGATAGCCATGCGAGGAGTTCAATGGACTCATGCACGATACGCCTCTCTTAACTTAACTGTTGATAGTCTGTTGCTAACGGGGTTCGTTAGTTGTTCTGTATTGTTGAGGAGCGCGCATGGAACGGACATTATTACTGGTTGATGATGAGCCACACATTCTTTCATCCTTGAAACGCCTGTTGCGTGAAGAGGGTTATCATATTTTAACGGCTGCCAGTGCTCGGGATGGACTGGCGCTGCTTGACCACGAACGCATCGATGTCGTTGTGTCGGATCAGCGTATGCCGCAGATGACGGGAGTAGAGTTTCTCTCGTGTGTTAAAGAACGTTTTCCTCATACTGTGCGTATTGTCCTGAGTGGTTACGCCGACTTCGGGGCGGTAACCAATGCCATCAATCACGGCGCTATCTATAAATTTTTTACTAAACCATGGAACGATGAGCTGCTGCGCAGCAATCTCCAGGAGGCGTTTCAGCGCTTCGAGCTGGTGTGGAAAAACGAACAACTGCTGCAGGTATTCGATAGCACTATCGAAGGTATTATGATCACCGATACCGAGGGCGCTATCCAGTCGGTCAATCCCGCCTTTACCACCATAACTGGTTACAGTGCTGACGAAGTCATTGGCAACAATATGAAACTGTTGCAGTCAGATCGCCATGATTGCAGCTTCTATCAACAGATGTCACAAGCACTGGCGGAAAAGGGTGAATGGCATGGCGAGGTCTGGAACTGTCGCAAAGATGGAGTGACCTATCCTGAGTGGCGGTCTATTACTGCCATTCATAACGATAGCGCTAACACCACCCATAATACCACCCAGTATGTCTCGCTTTTTATAGACATCACCGAACAGAAGGCTAACGAAGCACGCATCGAACACCAGGCCTATTACGATGCGCTCACCGATCTGCCCAACCGGCGGCTCTTTAACGAACACCTTGCCACCGCACTTGATATGGCTGAACGTCGGGAGTGGACGGCGGCGGTGATGTTTTTTGATCTCGACCGTTTCAAAACGGTTAACGATACCCTGGGTCATGACATGGGTGACCGCCTGCTGGTCAACATTGCGCAGCGGCTCACGGCGGTGATACGTCAGGAGGATCTGGTGGCTCGCATGGGGGGCGATGAGTTCACCCTGTTGTTGCCGCAGATCGACCAGCGTCATGATGCGGTGACGGTGGCCAACAAAATTTTGCAGGCGTTAAGCGAGCCTGTGATGGTGGCAGGACACGAACTTTATGTTACCGCCAGTCTCGGTATCGCACTCTATCCCGATGATGGCGCACGCGCCGATCTGCTGATGAAAAATGCCGATAGCGCCATGTATCAGGCAAAAGGACGCGGCGGTAACCAGCACCAGTTCTACTCTCCTGTTATGAATGGCGAGGCGAGTGCACGGCTGGCGCTGGAGAGTGATCTGCACAAGGCATTACAGCACGCCGAATTTGAACTCTATTATCAACCCCAGGTTGAACTGGCCAGTGGTCGAATCACGGGTATGGAAGCACTGATCCGTTGGCGTCACCCCAGGCTTGGGCTGATTTCGCCGGACAGCTTTATTCCGCTGGCAGAAGAGACTGGGCTGATCGTCGCCATCGGTGAATGGGCCCTGCATAGCGCCTGCACCCAGCTTAAGCAGTGGCAAGCGGCGGGGCTGGCAGTACAGCGGGTCGCGGTAAATCTATCGGCACGACAATTTTACGACCACGATCTGGTGGCGACGGTAGCGGCGGCACTGGCGGCTTCTGGTCTGGCTCCCGCCCATCTGGAGCTGGAACTGACCGAAAGCATTGTGATGAACGACGCCTCAGCCACGATCGAGACATTGAGCAGACTCAAGGCGATGGGGCTGACGCTCTCTATTGATGACTTTGGTACCGGTTACTCCTCCCTTAGTTATCTGCAACGTTTCCCGCTCGATATCCTCAAGATCGACGCCTCTTTTATCCACGACCTTGGCAATGGAGAGGAGGGTGGCGCAATCGTGACGGCGATCATCGCCATGGGGCACAGCCTCGGCCTGGGTATCATTGCCGAGGGGGTGGAAGAGAGGGCGCAACTGGATTTTCTTCAGGCGCAGGGGTGTGACGAAGTGCAGGGCTACTATTTCAGTCGACCACTGCCGGTAGATGAGATGGCGCGGTTGCTGCAACAAGGGTTTCAGGTGGAGAAGATTCCCTGTTGATGAAGAGACTCACTCAGCGCCCATTGAAAAACTGGCAGTTCATCCTGATTCTGATGCTGCTTTTTTTCTTTGCTACGCTTGCTGCGGTATGGCATGTATCACAACTTCAATCGCGGCTGATTGAATCCACTGCAATCAAAAATGCCCATCTATTTTCCGATGCGCTGACGGAATTCCGCACGCTCTATACCTCTGAGGTCGTTAATACCGCCAGGCAGCACGGCCTTGAGATCAGCCATGACTACGCAACCAAAGAGGGTGCGATTCCGCTGCCAGCGACATTGAGCATGCTGTTGGGAGAGAAGATAGGTCAACACGCCTCAGGCAGTAAAACCTCGCTCTACAGTCCCTATCCATTTCCATGGCGTAAAGGGACGGGCGGTTTGCGTGACCCGTTTAAAGAAGAGGCGTGGCGATTCCTCAGCCAGAACCCAGATAAATCCTTCTATCGTTTTACCGAGCGTGACGGTCATCAACGTCTGCGCTATGCGACTGCCGATGTGATGCGTCCCGCCTGTATTCAGTGTCATAACAGTCACCCGGACACCCCAAAAAGTGGCTGGAAAGTGGGTGACCTGAGAGGAATTTTGGAGGTCGATCTTCCGATGGATCGGGTGATTGCACAGACGCAGGCAGACCTCGAGGGGACTATTATCATTTTTGGTAGTCTCGCCTTGTTGGGTGTTATCGGCATCGGATCTGTCACCAGCAAACTGCGCCGCACTTCCGTAGAGTTGCAGCAACGTGTCGAAGAACGCACTGCCGAGCTGGCTGAAAAGGCTGAGATGCTGGCGCGCAGTAACCGCGAACTCGACCAGTTCGCCTATGTTACCTCCCACGATCTCAAAGCACCGCTGCGTGCCATCGCGAATCTCTCGCAATGGATTGAAGAAGATATCGGTGAGCAGCTAAACGACGAATCGCGCCAGCAGATGGTGTTACTGCGTAGCCGCGTGCAGCGTATGGATGCATTAATCCAGGGCATTCTGGACTATTCACGTGTGGGCCGCGTGGCCGAGGAGAGTGAGACGGTTGAAGTGAGTGCACTACTGGAGGAGATCATTGACTCTATTGATCCTCCGCCCGGTTTCACTGTTGCTGTGGCAGCAGGCATGCCTGTCATCGAGACTCAACGAATACGCCTTCAACAGGTGTTCGCCAATCTTATCGGTAACGCGATTAAATATCGCGAGCAAGACGATGGCCGAGTCGATGTATCGGTAGAGGATATCGGTGAATTTTATCGCTTCTCTATCAGTGACAACGGCCCCGGTATCGCCGCCGAACATCACGAAAAAATCTTTGGTATCTTTCAGACGCTGCAGGCTCGCGACAAAATAGAAAGTACCGGCGTGGGGCTGACGCTAGTGAAGAAGATTGTTGAAGACCAGGGTGGTGAAATCAGCATCGACTCCTCTCTGGGTAACGGGGCGGTATTTCATTTTACCTGGTGCAAAGAAATTAAAAAAAGTTGAATTTATCTCATATTTAAAAAAGTGCGGAAGGATTGTGTAATGAAAGATGACTCGGTCAATATTTTGCTGCTGGAAGATGACGAAGTGGACGTGATGAACGTACAGCGGGCCTTCAAAAAAAACCACATCAACAACACCCTCTATGTAGCAGGTAACGGGGTGGAGGCACTGGCGATGTTGCGTGGTGATGGCACCGACCCTATCATTCCCAAACCCAAAATAATTTTGCTCGATATCAACATGCCGTGCATGAACGGCATCGAATTCCTCACTGAATTGCGATCCGATCCAGCATTCAGATCCATCAGCGTCTTTGTGCTCACCACCTCCAACGACGACAAGGATCGCATCGCCGCTTACGACCTCAATGTGGCCGGTTATATTCTCAAACCGGTAGAGCTGGAGAGTTTTATCAAAGCGGTAGCGACACTCGATCTCTACTGGACGTTGACCAGGTTGCCCTGATGAAGCCATGACGATGAATGTGAGCATCAGTAGCAAAATCACCTTTGCAGCGGTCATGCTCGTGCTGGTGACTGCGATGGCAGTGGGGGTCGTCGTTCACTCCGGCGGCAACAAATTGCTGGTGGCACAGGAGACTGAAAACCTCGGGGATCAGAATCACATTGCGGCAGCACGATTGATTGCGCGCATCGAAGCACTCAGACAGGATGTCCGTTTTCTCGCCGCCACACCACCGATCCAGGGCATCGTGCGTAGTGATCTGGCGACTGACGCTATCGACCCGCTTGACGGCTCTACCCAGTCACGCTGGCATAACCGCCTGGCCACTATTTTTAGCCAGTTTCTGCTCGCTAAACCAGACTATCTACAGGTGCGTTACATTGGTATTGCCGATGGTGGTCGCGAACTGGTGCGTGTTGAGCGCAGCGCCGATGGTGCGCCCCAGGTAGTGGCAACAGCGGCACTGCAAAGGAAAGGGGAACAGCCCTATTTTCGCGATGCGATTCGTTTCAATGTGGGCCAGATCTATCTCTCTGAAGTGACCCTGAATCGTGAACAGGGACACATCAGCGAACCAGCGGTGGCGGTAATGCGCGCGGCGCTACCGATCCATACACCTGGCGGAGAGCTGTTCGGCCTGGTGATTATCAACATGGATTTTCTTGCTGCCCTCAATACAGTGATTGATGAACATCGCTATGGTGACAAGCTACGCTTTTATGTCACCAACGACCGGGGTGACTATTTGATCCACCCAGACCCCGCCCGTGCTTTCGGTTTTGAACGGGGTGAACGGCAACAGTTGCAGCACGACTATCCTCAGCTTGCAACACTATTCGGCAGTGCAGATGGCAAAGGCGAACTTACCCTCCACGCTGAATCGGAGCATGGTAACGAGGCGCTCAATTTTTATAAAGCCGCCTTTGACCCGCTCAACCCCGAGCGTTTTATTGGGCTGGCACTGGCTGCCTCTTATCAACAGGTGATTGCCGACTCGATTGCGGTGCGCAACCGCAGCGCCGCGCTCACATTACTGTTGATCGGTCTCGGCGGCGGGCTGGCGTGGTTGTTTTCTCGGTTATTGAGCGGCCCATTGCAACAGATCACCAGCGCGGCGGAGCAGGTGGCGGCAGGTCGCTTTGATGTTTCACTGCCCGTTAATGCCGGTGGCGAACTGGGTCTTCTGGCAAAGAGATTTGAGCAGATGGTGCGCCAGGTTCATGAGCGCGGGGAGGCGCTTGGCCGTCGAGCCGATGATCTGGCGCGGGTAAATAATGAGCTGGATCAGTTTGCCTACGCTGCCTCCCATGACCTGAAGGCACCGCTACGTGCCATCGCCAATTTATCGTGCTGGATAGAAGAGGATATCAGGGCGATGCTGACCCCGGAGACGCGCCAGCAGATGGCGCTGTTGCGCGGCCGTGTCCATCGTATGGAGGGGTTGCTTGAAGCGATACTGCTCTATTCACAGGTGGGGCGTACGAGCGTGGTGGCGGAGATGCTGGATGTTACAGCACTGCTTGACGAGGTGATCAAGGAGATAACAGCGCCAGCAGATTTTACATTTGAAATCGGCGACGGCATGCCTACCTTTGAGGCACCACGAAAGTGGTTAATACTGCTGTTCACTCACCTGGTTGATAACGCTGTTAAATTTCATGATCGCGCTGATGGTCGTGTCACCATCACGGTCAACGAGCGGGATGACTATTATCAGTTCACCGTCAGTGATGATGGGCCGGGCATCGCTGCCGAATATCACGAGAGGATTTTTACCATCTTCCAGACGTTACAGGCGCGCGACCAGTTCGAAAGTACCGGGGTCGGACTCACTCTGGTGAAAAAGATCGTCGAGGCGTATGGCGGCAGCATAACAGTGGACTCAAGCGAAGGGAAAGGTGCCCGTTTCAGTTTTACCTGGCCAAAGCAGCTGGATGATTGTTCAGCTACTGGGGTGATGAACAGCGATGTGGGGAGGGTGTTGTGAATAAGTTGAATCTGCTTATTATTGATGATGACGAAGTGGATCGCATGGCATTGCGGCGGACACTAAAACAGGCAGAGATTAATGCATGCGTGACGGAAGCCAGTAGCAAAGCAGAAGGACTAGAGGCGCTGCAAACAGAGACGTTTGATTGCGTCTTTCTCGACTATCAGCTGCCCGATGGTGATGGCCTGACGTTGTTGCATGAGCTGGAAGCTGCGGAGATCAGCGCCCCGGTAGTGATGATGACGGGCCAGGGTAGCGAAGAACTGGCGGTCGAAATGTTACATGCCGGCGCGCAGGATTACCTGCCCAAAGCAAAGATGACAGTGCAGGCGTTGGCGCGTGTGGTGCGCAATGTGATCCGAGTTCATCAGGCTGAGGCGGCTGGCAAAGCGGCTCAGGTACGTCTGGCCGAGAGCAGCTCTCACCTGCAGTATTTGATCGATAACAGCCCTGCGATTATCTATAGCGCAGTACCGACGGGTGATTTCAAGATCACCTTTGTCAGCGAGAACCTGCACCACGTACTGGGTTATGAACCGCGTGCCATGCTGGACGACATGAACTTCTGGTTTGAACATATTCATCCCGATGACCGTGCGGGTCTGATGCAGCGCTTGCCACAACTGTTAGCAGAAGGAGGACAGCAGAGCCACGACTATCGCTTCCGTCACAGTGATGGCCATTACCTGTGGATGCATGACCGACTCAGGATGGTCTATGACAAAGCGGGTGTGCCTTCGGAACTGCTCGGCTCCCTGCTTGATATTACTGAACGCAAGGCGATGGAAGAGGCGTTGCATCAGGAGAAGGAAGAGCAGCGGACACTGATCCGAGAACTGCAGGAAGCACGCGATCAACTGTTGCAGAACGAGAAGATGGCCGCCATCGGCCAGCTCGCCGCCGGGGTGGCGCATGAGATCAACAACCCGGTGGGTTATATCAACTCTAACCTCAACTCACTGGCTCGTTATCTGGAAAATATGATTGAGGTGATCAATCTCTATCAGGTAATAGAACCACTGCTGGAACAGCATCATGAGGTACTCGATCATGTCTATTCTGTTAAAAAACGTTTCGATCTCGATTACATCAAGGAGGATGTGTGCGAACTGGTTAATGAATGTATCGATGGCACGGCGCGGGTGAAACAGATCGTTCAGGATCTGAAGGAGTTCTCTCATGTCGATGAGGCCGAGTGGCAGCAGGCCGATCTGCACCAGGGACTCGACAGCACCCTCAACATCGTCAATAACGAAATCAAATATAAGGCCGAGGTGATCAAGGAGTACGGCGAACTACCGCCAGTGGAGTGCATCGCCTCGCAGATCAATCAGGTCTTTATGAATCTGCTGGTCAATGCTGCCCATGCGATCGAAGCGTACGGCACCATCACCCTGCGTAGCGGTACACGAGACGGTGGTGCCTGGGTGGAGATTGCAGATTCCGGTACGGGGATTAAGCCTGAACATCTGCGCCGCCTGTTCGAGCCATTTTTCACTACCAAGCCGGTGGGTGGCGGTACCGGGCTTGGCTTATCCCTCTCTTTCGGTATTATCAAAAAGCATGGTGGTCGTATCGATGTGCAGAGCGAAGTGGGGCAGGGGACGTGTTTCACGGTCTGGTTGCCATTGAAACAGGCGGAAGATGTCATTGATGGTGATGGTGTGGTGCAGGATGAAAAAACAGGCGGAATGACATGAGCAACATCAGTAAAGTGGTTGCGTCCGCAACCGATAATTCGGAACAGGCGACGCTGCTCTGCGTCGATGATGAAACGCAGATATTGGCCGCACTGAAGCGCCTTTTTAGACCGCTGCCCTACCGGATATTGACCGCTAGCAGTGGTGAAGAGGGGTTGGCAGTGCTGGCACAGGAGACGGTTCATATGGTGATCTCTGATATGCGTATGCCGCAGATGGATGGCGCCGCCTTCCTTGAGCAGGTTGCCGAGAGGTGGCCACAGACAGTACGGTTGCTGCTCACCGGTTATGCCGATCTCGGTTCTGCGGTCGATGCTGTTAACAAAGGGCGCATCTACGCCTACCTTAGCAAACCGTGGGATGATAATGAACTGGCGCTGACAGTGCGGCGTGCAGTGGAACAACAATCCCTTGAGGCGCTGGTACAGCGTCAGAATGAGGAGCTGAAGCTGCTCAACGAGCAGTTGGAAGATAAGGTCAGGGCGCGCACCGAGGAGTTGCGTCAGACCATGGGTTTTCTGGAAAAGGCGAATGAGTCATTGAAAAAGCAGTATGTCACTTCGGTGAAGGTGTTCGCCAATTTGATGGAGATTCGTGAAGGGGATGTGGCCACGCCGAGCAGTGGCCACTCGCGGCATGTTGCTGAACAGGCGCGGCAGCTGGCGCTCAGGATGGAGCTGGAGAGAGCGGATGTGCAGGATATTCTGTTCGCCGCGCTGCTGCATGACATCGGCAAGATCGCCCTGCCGGATGCACTGCTTGGACGAACCTATAAAGAGATGTCAGTGGGTGAACGGCTACAGTTTGAAAAACACCCGCTGGTAGGGCAGGCGGCATTGATCGGCATGGCGCACCTGCAAGGCGCAGCGGTGTTGATACGCAGCCATCATGAACGTTTTGATGGCGCTGGTTACCCGGACAAATTGCACAGTGATCAAATTCCTTTAGGCGCTCGTATTCTTGCGGTGGTTAACGACTACGACGCTTTGCTAACAGGGGATTTTAGCGGTCTGCGCTATTCGCCCCAGGAGGCGCGTGATTTCCTGCTCGATGAAGGGCGACGACGTTACGATCCGGCGGTGGTAAAGCATTTTGTTGCACTGCTAGACGATGCAGCAGGAGATCAGATAGACGATCACGATGAATTATGTCTGAAATCCAACGCACTGAAAAACGGCATGGTATTGACGCAGGATCTAATCACCGAAGAGGGTGTTATGTTGCTGAGTAAAGGGCATCTACTAGACGATGGGTTGATCAGCAAGATCCATAATGCCGAGGTAGCGATGGAGTGCGAGTTTGAGTTTTATATTCGCAGTGAGGCGCAGCCGGGTGGAGAAGACTCGTGACAGATAGCGACGTTATCTACCATATTATGGTTGTCGATGATGAAGAGAACGTGCTTAAGGCGCTACGGCGGGAGCTGGAAAGTAATGCGTGTTATCAGACCCATACGTTCACATCGCCCGAAGCCGCCCTGCTATACGCTGGCACTCACCACATGAACTTACTGATCACGGATTACAAAATGCCCTGGATGCATGGCCTCACTTTCATCAAACGCATGGCTGCGTTACAGCCTCATATCGCTGTGATTGTGGTTAGCGCTAATGCCGATGAAGCGTTACGCCACAGCCGTTTCAATGAGATGGAGATCCCTCTTCTATTGAGTAAGCCGTGGCACAGAAGCGAACTTCTGGAAGAGGTGGCAACTGCCCTGGGTCATCACTACGATGAGTAATCGTTTATGTTAATCAATATAGATTTTAACCCTTATCAAGGGCGTGTAGATCAAAATAATGCCTACCTGAATTTATTACCGTCACCGCCATTATGCCATTGGGTGCAGAGCCTTTGGCAACTTAACGTGCCCAGTGGTAAGTATTGCTACCGAAGCATGCCGGACAATTGTGTCGATTTAATTATTAACGTCAATTGCCCAGAAGACATTTTCATTATTAAGCCATTTTCTTCTCCCATGATCTTTGATCTTGTAGGCCCTGTTTCATATTTTGGAGTCCGATTTAGAGTATTAGGGCATGGGGGACTCATTACTACGCCATTAGGTGAATGGAGTAATGATGAACTTATGCAAGTTTCTGAGTTATTACCTGGCCATGTGTTACACGCTATCTATCAGTGTATTGGCCAGCCTATGCCATTCAATATCCGCTGCAAAAAAATAGGCGCAATATTACCTGGTGCAATGCACCGCCCCGAGATAGATTCAAGACTGGCTCGTTATATTCGATTTTGCCACACGAGTTTAGCTTCTAGAATTAGCATTTCAGATAAGCAATGTGCTGATTTTGGTTTATCTGCTCGCCAGCTTCGTCGCTTGTCCCAGTTATATCTTGGGCTTTCTCCACGAGAGTTGGCCAGAGTATTTCGATTTCAATACATGTTGAAAATGATGAATACCTCCAATAATAAAACCGCATGGGCAGATGTCTACCATGATCAGTCGCACTTTATCCATGAGTTTAAAAGCCTTTCGGGGCTTACGCCTGGTCAATTCGGCCGTTTGTCCGTTTTGTACAATAAAATTAGCTCTAACTTCTTATTACACTTTTCT
>UOFQ01000022.1_pt1 | contig 13274 bp, 8 predicted proteins | sample 1988961 | NCBI WGS metagenome assembly UOFQ01 (sample SAMEA4712195, study PRJEB27164) | hydrothermal vent metagenome | biome: marine basaltic hydrothermal vent biome; feature: marine hydrothermal vent; material: mineral | place: Pacific Ocean | collected 2011-06-14/2011-07-23 | depth 1719 m | reverse complement strand
ACCACCCCCTCCAAAACGGATTTTTCCCCCCCCAAAAATGGCGGGTTTCTTTCCTTAAAAAAAGCTTTCATGTTTATCCACCCAAAACTTCCCCAATTAGTAACCCCCCCCCCCCCCCTTAGCCCTCCCCCTTTTTCAAAGGGGGGGGAGTAGTTACCCCAATTGTTGAAATCCGAGCGACTTAAAGAGCAAGTTTTAACGATGCCTCTTCCCGTAGCGTACTTTTTTCGGTACCTTATTGTCTTATAATTGACAGTCTGTAATAGCAAAGGTGTAATATGGGATTTTTAGAAGGTAAAAGAGCGCTGATCGTTGGCGTCGCCAGTAACCGTTCAATTGCATGGGGCGTTGCTAAAGCGATGAAAGAACAGGGTGCCGAACTGGCATTTACCTACCAAAATGAAAGACTGAAGGGGCGCGTTGAGAAATTCGCCGCAGAATTCGACTCTGAGATTGTCGTGCCCTGCGATGTTTCTAGTGACAAAGAGATTGAAGCGGTATTTGAGCATCTTGATAATTACTGGGATTACCTTGATATCATCGTTCACTCGGTTGCCTTTGCACCACGCGAAGAGTTAGAAGGACCATACCTGGACTGCGTCACTCGCGAAGGCTTCCGCACCGCGCATGAGATCAGCTCATACAGTTTTGCTGCACTGGCCAAAGCAGGCTGCAAAATGATGGAAGGACGCGATGGCGCACTACTCACCATGAGTTACCTCGGCGCGGTTCGCACCATCCCTAACTACAATGTGATGGGGCTGGCCAAGGCAAGCCTTGAGGCCAACGTGCGCTATATGGCCGATGATCTTGGCCCTGATGGTATCCGTGTTAATGCGATCTCTGCTGGCCCAATCAAGACGTTGGCTGCAGCAGGCATCAGCAACTTCCGTAAATTTCTTGATTATGGCGAGAAGAACTCACCCATGCGTCGTAATGTAACGATCCATGAAGTGGGTAATGTTGCTGCCTTTATGTGCTCTGACCTGGCATCGGGCGTTACCGGTGAAATAACCTACGTCGATGCAGGCTACAACATTTTAGGCATGGGACAGATCTAATCTTGTGTCCTACATTATATAAAGCATACATTTTCACGGAATGAATCACGTCAGGCTCTCTTTGCGGTGAATGAATGTTTTATTCAACTTCAATCACGCCGTAAAAAGAGCTTTAACCTACTATTTTGATTAAATTATTTATGTTTCTAAAAGTTGAGGTAGCGGTATTGGAGACTGACCTCATCGATTCATCAGCGATACTTAGATCTCATTTGTAGATAGAGAAACGAACGCTTTCGCATGCAGGCTGTAAATAATTCTGTGTAACTGCCCTTTTTAAATGTGAGGTGCTAGCTGCGAAGCAGTTGTGCAGACTGTCGTGATCCAACTGCACTTTTCAGGTTTAAAGACAGAATTGAATCAAAACCGAACCACCCGGCTCGCACGAATCCCTTATGTTTCATAACGAACTTGTACCTGTTGATAAGTTCACCTTTTTCGTCTCAGGGATTGGCCAGCTGGCAGCCCCCCTGAGATAACTAGAGGTTGCCTGGGTATTCTTTAATCTCTGCCCGTGTTTTCAGACTATCGACCAGAAACGCCCCTTCGCTCTGTGAACGTGAACGCTGCAATGTACTCTTCAGAGATTCACGCGTTGCATCATCAACCTGTGAAAGATCACCTTCCTTTAGCTGATACAGGGCGATAATGCCGTAGTCACCATTCATTAGCTTCAGGCCATGCCATTTCGTTTCACCCTCAGCAGGCTTTGCAATACGGAAGGCAGCATTCAGCAGTTCTCGATTCACAGAACTATCTTTACGCGTAATCAGTGCGGTTTTAGTCCACTCAACCGCATGCTCAGCCGCAATCACCGTTGCATCAGCGCCTTCTTTAAGCTTCACTAGCAACGAATCACCCAACGAAGCTGCAGCATCTTTTGCGGTATGGTCACGTAACAGTGCAATCACATCGTCTCGCACTTCTTCAAGAGGGCGATAAGACTTCGGCTTATGCTCATCCATACGAATCACCACCATATGGTTCTCACCAACTTCCAGAGGCTCACTGTTATTACCAGCCATCACCTCACTACTAAAGGCTGCTTTTCGCACATTGGAATGACTGGCAATATCATCGCCACTGTTCTGATCAAAAAAACCAACTTTATTAATCACTAACTCCATCTGATCAGCCGCGACAACAAGTGAGTCCGGGTTTTCGTAGGTCAGATTACTCAACACTTCCAGTTGATCAAAGAGGATATCCTCTGCCTGCTGTTCACGGTATGAAAGCTCAAGATCTTCACGAACTTCGGCAAATGGTTTGGTGCTATCTTCGCGGATCTCTTCAAGCTTAATGATATGAAAACCAAAAGGGGTTTTCACTAATTCACTCACATCACCAACCTGCATCTCAAAAGTCACATTATCAAATGCAGTGACCATCATGCCACGTCCAAAAAAGCCTAAATCACCACCGTCAATCGCAGAACCCGCATCATCAGAATTGTCTTTGGCTAACGTCTCAAATGATTCACCCGCCTTTACCCTGGTAAGCAGATCAGTCGCCTTCGAACGCGCGACTTCAACATCCGCCTCGCTCGCATCTTCAGCCACATTAACCAGAATGTGGCGTGCACGACGCTCTTCTGGCAAGCCAAAACTATCGATACGATCGTCATAAAGCTCTAATAGCGCCTCTTCATCCACTTGAACATCATCCAGCAAGTCTTTTGACGATAGCTCTACATACTCAAGGCTAACCTTCTCTGGCAGTGCAAAAAGGTTAACATTCATATCATAATGCGCCTTTATCTCTTCTTCGCTGAATTCTCTTTCACTATCCAACGCTTTAAGTACCTCCGCCTTTAACACAAGGTAACCGATCTCTCGACTCTGTTCCTGAATCTTTAACAATGCATCCAGTTCATAGTCTGTGACAATCGCTAGATCCATCACCCCAGAAACAAATTGATTCGCCATCATCTCACGACGTACATTGGCCTCAAAATCAGCAGGAGAAAGATTATTACTCACCAATAAATTATTGTAGAGCGACGCATCAAAAACACCATCTGTCTGAAAATCACCGCGCTCTGCAATGGCCTGCAATAACAGCTGGTCGCCGACACTAAAACCATTTTCACTTGCCGCCTGAGACATCACCTCTGTATTAACAATACGATCCAACGCACTGCGCTTAATAGATTCTTCATTCATAAAAGGGGAATTAAGATCACCACCCACTAATGATTGACGAAAGCTACGTTCACCCTGATAGACACGGCGATACTCAAATTCAGGGATCGATACCTCATTGACCTTTGCCACATAAACGTTGGAATCAGTCTCGAAGTATTCATTCATACCTGCTAGTGCAAACGGAATAATAATCAGTATTACGATGACCCACGCAATATAACCTTGCGCACGTTCACGAATAAGTCGAAGCATGATGTTCTCTCTGGGTTGTAATCAATTAGTTCAAACAATCAGCACATCATATAACAAATGATGTGCCCCGGTTAAAGTCGTTAGAAATTATATCAGAACCAGAAACTAAAAAGGGCGTGCCTTTTGAGCACACCCTTATCAGATTTAACGTTGGCGGAGTGGACGGGACTCGAACCCGCGACCACCGGCGTGACAGGCCGGTATTCTAACCAACTGAACTACCACTCCTAAAATGGTGGGTGCTGAGGGGATCGAACCCCCGACATCCGCCTTGTAAGGGCGACGCTCTCCCAGCTGAGCTAAGCACCCAGGAAGCAGGCTATCTTATTGTATCTTTAAGCGTCTTACCAGCTTTAAATACAGGCAATTTAGCTGCTTTTATATCAATTTCTTCTCCAGTTTGTGGATTGCGCCCTTTTCTTGCAGCACGTTCACGAACAGAAAAAGTTCCGAAGCCGACTAGTGTGACGCTATCATCATTTTTCAGCGCATTGCTCACCGCCGCGGTCATACCATCAATCGCGCGACCTGCTGCTGCCTTTGAAATATCTGCTGACTCGGCTACAGCGTTGATCAATTCTGCTTTATTCACTATTCATGCTCCCAATTAATTATCTGCAAAAAGGTATTTCGAAAACGTCTAAATATTCTGCAGAGGTAGTTTTCAACAACGGTGCCTTTTATACATTTGCTTCATGACGCTGTCAAGCCAATCAACAAAAACGCTATAAAAGAAGGCTAAAGAAAAAGATCCCACTCGCTGAAAGCGCCAGCAGGATACCGCAGGATGCTGCCTAATTACAAGGACTTTTAAAGATTTTTAATGAGGCCTGATCTGGCCGCCCTTTTTTGATTTAGATCCCTTTTTACTTGGCGCAATGTCACCATCACCATCTTTATCAACGATCGGTTCTGGCATATGTTTCAATGCGGCAAGTAAAACCTCATCAATCCATTTCACAGGCCTAATATCAAGGTCTTTCTTGATATTAGCAGGGATATCAACAAGATCACGCTGGTTATCATCAGGAATCAGCACGGTCTTGATTCCGCCACGATGAGCAGCAAGTAATTTCTCCTTAAGGCCACCAATCGGTAACACTTCACCACGCAGTGTAATCTCACCGGTCATCGCGACATCGGCACGCACAGGGATCCCTGTTAACGCTGAGACCAACGCAGTACACATGCCGCCACCAGCGCTTGGACCATCTTTAGGGATACCACCCTCAGGCACATGCACATGAATATCATTAGTTTGATAAAAATCAGCATCAATACCCAGCAAGTTAGCACGACTACGCACAACCGTCATCGCCGCCTGCACAGATTCCTGCATCACATCGCCAATCTGACCAGTAATCGTTAGCTTGCCCTTACCCGGCATCACAGTACCCTCTATGGTCAGCAATTCTCCGCCCACTTCAGTCCATGCCAGCCCCGTTACCTGCCCAACCTGGTCATGCTCTTCAGCAAGACCAAAGCGAAAACGTTGCACACCAAGGTATTTCGCAAGGTTTCGTGAACCCACGACGACTTTCTTTTTGCTATCGCTTAGCAGGATGCTTTTAACAACCTTACGACATACCTTCGAAATTTCGCGTTCAAGACCACGTACGCCTGCTTCGCGAGTGTAGTAACGAACGATGTCACGAATCGCCCCTTCTGAAATACTAATTTCATCAGACTTTAAACCATTATCTTTAATCTGCTTGGTCAACAAATAGCGTTGTGCAATACTCACTTTTTCATCTTCGGTATAACCGGAGAGACGGATCACCTCCATCCGATCAAGCAGAGGCCCTGGAATGTTCATGCTGTTTGCAGTACAGACAAACATCACATCCGAAAGATCATAATCAACTTCTAAATAGTGATCATTGAAAGTCGAATTCTGCTCAGGATCAAGCACCTCAAGCAGAGCCGAGGCAGGATCACCGCGGAAATCATTTGCCATTTTATCGATTTCATCCAACAGGAAAAGTGGGTTTCGTGTCTCAACCTTAGCCAGGTTCTGCACAATCTTACCCGGCATCGAACCGATATAAGTACGGCGATGTCCACGAATTTCAGCTTCATCACGTACACCACCCAGCGCCATGCGAACAAACTTACGATTGGTTGCGCGCGCAATCGAACGACCTAATGATGTTTTACCGACACCAGGGGGGCCAACTAAACAGAGAATTGGACCCTTTAATTTATCAACACGTTGCTGCACGGCAAGGTATTCAAGAATGCGCTCTTTGACTTTTTCAAGACCAAAGTGATCTGCCTCAAGCACATCTTCAGCCTTTGACAACTGACGACAAATTTTACTGCGTTTTTTCCACGGCACATTGGTAATCCAGTCGATGTAATTACGCACCACGGCCGCTTCCGCCGACATCGGCGACATCATCTTTAACTTGTTAAGCTCGGCATCCGCTTTTTTCTTCGCCTCTTTCGACATGCCCGACTTTTCAATCTTCTGTGTCAATTCATCCAGCTCATTGGGGACATCATCCATATCACCCAGCTCTTTCTGAATCGCCTTCATCTGCTCATTCAGGTAATACTCACGCTGACTCTTTTCCATCTGACGCTTAACGCGACCGCGGATACGCTTTTCAACCTGCAGCAGATCAATCTCTGATTCCATTAAGCTCATTAAACGTTCAAGACGAACACGCGCTTCAACCTGCTCTAATAGCTCCTGACGCTCTTCAACCTTCAACGTCATGTGTGCCGCAATGGTATCCGCCAGACGACCTGCATCCTCAATTGAGGCCAGCGACGACAACACCTCTGGTGGTACTTTATTATTCAGTTTCACATACTGATCAAACTGGCCCAGTACAGATCGGCTTAATACTTCGGCCTCACGTTCAGGCATTTCAGCGGCGCGCAGTATCGAAATCTGCGCCACAAAATATTCCTGTGTGCCCATGAAGTGAACGGTACGGGCACGCTCTACCCCTTCAACCAATACTTTTACTGTGCCATCGGGAAGTTTTAACATCTGTAAGATGGTGGCAACTGTACCGATGCCGTAAATGTCTTCTTCCTGCGGGTCATCAATTGATGCGTTGCGCTGCGACACAAGCATGACCTGCTTATCACGCTCCATTGCTGCCTCCAGAGCCTGAATCGATTTGTCGCGACCAACAAACAATGGGATCACCATATGAGGATACACAACCACATCTCTTAGTGGCAATACAGGGAGAATTGTTTGCTCTTCATCCACTTCCGTTAGCTCTTCATTCTTCGCCATGATAAGTCCTCATTTTTTTACGGGGTGTAGTGAGGCTACACACTCTCTCATTTAAATTCATCGACATGTATGCACCGTCCTTTACACCTAAATACAAAATTTTATATAGGTATGACTAACGCATTTTTCAAGGAAGTCTATCTTTAACAGGTGTAAGAATAATCTCAGATTTGTGCCGCCTAAACAGGTGGCACAAATCATTATCAATCGTTTGTTGCAGTGGCCTGACCTTGCTCGTTACTAGCATAGATAATCAGCGGATCAGAATCTGTATTAATCACACTCTCATCAACGACGACTTTAACCACGTTTTCCATTGAAGGGAGATCATACATCGTATCAAGCAATACGTGTTCTATGATTGATCGCAATCCACGAGCACCCGTCTTTCGCTCCATTGCCTTACAGGCAACGGCACTTAATGCATCATCGCGTATCTCCAGGTCACATCCTTCCATTTCAAAGAGTTTACCAAACTGCTTGGTAATCGCATTTTTAGGCTCTGTCAGAATTTCAATCAATGATGCTTCATCGAGTTCCTCAAGTGTCGCGATGACCGGAAGACGACCCACAAATTCAGGGATCAAGCCATATTTAACCAAATCCTCTGGTTCAACAGAGTAGAGAATCTCACCGACTGGTCGCGTATCATCTTTGCTCTTCACTTCAGCAGAAAAACCGATGCCACCCTTTTCTGAACGATCACGAATCACTTTATCCAGGCCGGCAAATGCACCACCACAGATAAACAGAATATTTGAAGTATCGACCTGCAGAAATTCTTGCTGCGGATGTTTACGCCCACCCTGAGGTGGCACGGATGCGACAGTACCTTCAATCAATTTCAACAGCGCCTGTTGCACACCTTCACCAGAGACATCACGTGTGATCGATGGGTTATCTGATTTACGCGAGATCTTATCGATTTCATCAATGTAGACAATGCCACTCTGCGCCTTATCCACATCATAATCACATTTTTGCAGCAGTTTCTGGATGATGTTTTCGACGTCTTCACCCACATAACCCGCCTCAGTCAACGTTGTCGCATCAGCAATGGTGAACGGTACATTAAGCAATCGAGCAAGGGTCTCGGCCAACAACGTCTTACCACACCCTGTTGGGCCAATAAGCAGGATATTACTCTTTGCAAGCTCAACCTCACCTTTCTTGTCAGCCACTTCCTGGCGCTTGTAGTGATTGTAAACCGCAACTGCCAGCACTTTTTTAGCGCGCTTTTGCCCAATCACATACTCATCAAGGATGTCATTAATCTCATGCGGCGTTGGCAATTTAGCACCCTGCATGGAAGCAGACTTCTCCTGCACCTCTTCTCGAATAATGTCATTACAAAGCTCCACGCACTCATCGCAAACAAAGACCGATGGGCCTGCAATTAGCTTACGCACCTCATGCTGACTCTTGCCACAAAAAGAGCAATACAGTAACTTTTCGCTCTCTTCAGTTTTATCGTTGTCGTTGTCTTTATCATCGCTCATGACTAACTCCGCTACTTCATGATTAAAGGGAACATACGCCCTTTATCCGTTCTTCCGTCAATTTCGTTACACATTAGAAAAAATGCAACTATTATGCCGTGTTATCGTTTTTCTAATACTGTGTCGATCAAGCCGTATTCAACGGCCTCATCGCCTGACATGAAATTATCACGGTCGGTATCGGCCTGTACACGCTCAAGTTTCTGCCCGGTATGGTTTGCCATCACCTTGTTTAACTCATCTCGAATGCGTAAAATTTCACGTGCGTGGATGTCAAAATCAGCTGCCTGCCCCTGAAAACCGCCCAATGGCTGATGAATCATCATTCTAGAGTGAGGCAAGCAATAACGCTTGTCTTTCGCACCACCAGTCAGAAGTAGCGCACCCATGCTGGCCGCCTGACCAATACACATAGTACTAACATCAGGTTTAATAAATTGCATGGTGTCATATATCGCCATGCCAGCGGTCACAGAACCACCCGGCGAATTAATATAGAGGTGTATATCTTTATCTGGATTTTCAGACTCCAAAAATAACAACTGTGCCACCACAAGATTTGCCATGTGGTCTTCAACCTGCCCTACCAGAAAAATAACCCGCTCTTTAAGAAGCCTGGAGTAAATATCATAGGCACGCTCCCCGCGTGAAGACTGTTCCACCACCATCGGAACCAGATTCATACTGGTCTCTCTTGTTACCATCTGATCAATTATTCTATCGGTCATCACCCTCTATCCTTTAGTGCTTCCTGTTGCTCGGCAACTATTTGTCTTATCTAGAAATATCCATGAATCCTCAGACTCAGATTACTCACTTTTTCGACCTTTTCATATCAAAAAAACAACCTGACTATAATCAAATTTCATCACGGTACGGCTTTAATATTCGGCTCAGACGCTCCATTCATGAGCAATAAAACGCAACTTTATCTGCTCTCCCTGAAAACAGACCCGCTCCCACCTCAACTGACCACTATTCAGTGCTAATTTCAATAAGATAGCAGTTTTCAGCAATTCAATACCACCCCTTCTTCTCGTCAATATACATTGCACCAGACAGGGGTGTTATTCAGCATAAAAAAGAGGGGTTATTGCTTAGGGCGCTCCATCAATGTTTCAAAAGTCGTCTTCTGATCTTCAACCTGAATTTTATCCAGAACCCAGTCAACAACCATCTCTTCAAGTACAACTGACTCAATTTGGCCTAAACGCTCACGCTCCGCGTAGTACCATTTAACCACTTCATCTGGTGTATCATAAGTGGATGCAACCGTTTCAACCGTTTCACGGATCTTCTCAGGGGCAGCTTTAAGATCATTAGACTTTACAATTTCAGAGATCAGCAGGCTTAATGTCACACGGCGGCGCGCCTGATCTTCGTACATTTTGCCATCCACCATATCCAGCCCTTCTACAGGCACACCCTGCTTGCTCAGGTTGGCTTTCATCTGATTCATCAGCGCATTGATTTCGTCATCCACCAGACTTTTGGGCAATTCAAGTGAGTTGTTCTCAAACAGCATGTCCATCACCGCCTGCTTGGTCTTGCCTTTAATCGCCTGATCCAGCTCATACTGCATGCTTTTGCTTAGCTCACTGCGCAGATCATCCAGATTCTCAATGCCAAAATTCCTGGCAAACTCTTCGTCGATTTCTGGCAGCTTTGCCTCAGAAACGGATTGAATGGTGACCGCAAATTCAGCTGCTTTTCCTGCGAGCTCAGCAGCCTGGTAGCCCTCAGGGAAAGTCACATTAACCGTTGTCTCGTCACCCTTTGAACGACCCACTAACTGATCTTCAAAACCAGGAATAAAAGTGCTGGAACCCAGCACCAGGGTGACATTCTCACCTTCACCACCAGCAAACTTCTCACCATCAACAGAGCCAACAAAATCAACAACCAACTGATCTTCTGTTTTAGCAGCTCTGTCTACTTCTTCCCACTCAACGCGTTGACGACGCATTTTATCGATCATCCCATCGATATCGGTTTCGGCGATCTCAGCAGCAGGTCTTTCAACACTCACCCCTTCAAATGATGCCAACTCAACATCTGGGTAAACTTCAAAAGTTGCAGTAAATTCAATGTTGTCGCTCTCACTTGTCGGCTTAGGCTCAAAAATAGGCATGCCTGCTGGCTGTAATTTCTCAGCCGTCAGTGCTTCATAAAAACTGCTGCGAGTCACTTCATCCATCACTTCCTGGCGCACTTTAGATCCATATTTGTTTGCAACAACCCTGGCTGGTACTTTACCCGGACGAAAACCAGGCAAATTCACTGTACGCGACAGTGATTGAAGACGCTTCTGCACCTCTTGATCAACACGTTCAGCAGGCACTGCTACCGTCATTTTACGTTCTAGCGCGCCAGTGGCCTCTACAGAAACTTGCATGTCATCTTTCCTCAATTAACTAAAAATAATTCAATTACAATAAACAGGTTGTTGAAAAAGCCCAGGGCGAATACAAGATAAGGCACAATTCGACGAACGCCCACAATAGGCACTAAGAAGCGCAGTTTACACGGACTAAATGCGCATTTCGAGCCGAATTTCCTGTCGTCCACTGACAAATAAACACAACACAATCGCTTTTGAGGTTTTTTTCAACAATCGGCTCAGTTATTCACGACATCTGCCCATGCCTGGCTGTGATGCAAGACGTAGTAAACAGGGCTAGATCCCAGCTTCATTAATTGTCAAAGAGCAACATAGAGAGATTAAATATGGTGCGAAAGGAGAGACTCGAACTCTCACGGGTTGCCCCACTGGTACCTAAAACCAGCGCGTATACCAATTTCGCCACTTTCGCAAAGTATGAACATATTACGATGTAATACGCCTGGCTAACAAAACACTGCCGCAGTATATCCTTAAACTGCACATCTTTAAACACCACTCCAGCCACAATGATAGTGGTGGGCCGTGTAGGGATCGAACCTACGACCCGCTGATTAAGAGTCAGCTGCTCTACCAACTGAGCTAACGGCCCAAATAATGGGGTGAACGATGGGGCTCGAACCCACGACCACCGGAATCACAATCCGGGGCTCTACCAACTGAGCTACGCTCACCATAAAACCTTAAAACAAAGCCACACTATAAATATGGCGCGCCTGGCAGGACTCGAACCTGCTACCCTCGGCTTAGAAGGCCGATGCTCTATCCGGATGAGCTACAGGCGCTTAAACCGCCAGGATGGCTATCCCGCTTTATTCTCCGGGACGACCATCCACAAGTCACATTAGGACAAGGGACAGACTTACTTTAAATGGTCGGGGTAGAGAGATTCGAACTCCCGACATCCTGCTCCCAAAGCAGGCGCGCTACCAGGCTGCGCTATACCCCGAATTGCCCTCTTAGTTTAAAGCGTTAATCGGTAACATCACGACCATCGCTCTCCACAAGGCCGTGGATAATACCCGTGGTTTGATCGAACGTCAATTCCATGACTCACTTTTCTTCATGTTTTATGTGAATTTTTTTCCAGGCGATCCAAAAAGCTAAAAAACTCACCATTGCCGCAAACAAAAATGTCCACGATGGCCCCAGGCCTTCCCATGTATAGCCACTATAAAGACTACCAATGGCACCACCCGCACCAAAACTGATACTGCTATAGAGCGCCTGCCCCTTTCCCTGATGACGACCTGCAAAATATTGATGGATCAACGAAATTGCAACCGCATGAAATACACCAAAACTAAAGGCATGTAGTAGCTGTGTAAACAACATCACTACTAACGACTCCGCCCACCATGCCACCAACAACCAACGTACCGTGGTTAATGCCAACGCCACCAACAATAACCAACGCACACCAAAACGCGGGAAAAGACGGTGCATTACCAGAAAGGCACCAATTTCAGCCACGACCCCTAATGCCCACAACATCCCGATCGTGCTACTTGAGTAGCCGATATCACCAAGGTAAATGGTAAAAAACGTGTAATAAGGGCCATGCCCCATCTGCACTAAAAAACAGATCACCAGCAACGCCACCACAATCGGCTGTCGCAATACATTTCTCAACGGCTCATGGTCAAGCGGTAGGTGGCCCGCTGCACGCTCCGGCACCACCAGGCTACTGAACCAGATCGCGACAAATAGCATGACCAACACCAACGGCAGCAGGTCTACTCCACGCGCTGCCAGCAGTGGCCCCACCACCATCACCGCAATAATAAAACCCACCGATCCCCATAGACGAATGCTGCTATAGCGATGGATGTTGCCATCCAGATGGCTCATCGTCGCCGCTTCAAACTGCGGCAGTGTTGCATTCCAGAAAAAACTAAAGAGGCAGATCACAAACGCCATCCACCAATAGGAAACGCCGAGAAAAACACCACCAAAGGCAACCACCGAGAGCAATGAACCGAGACGGACGATCATCATCCGTCGACCGGAGTGGTCGGCGATCCAGCCCCAGATATTGGGGGCGACAATCTTGGTCGCCATCAAAATCGCAATCAGCTCACCGATTTCACGCGCGCCAAAACCAAGCGATTGTAGATACAATCCCCAGTAAGGCAGCAGTGCCCCAAGGGCCGCGAAATAGAAAAAATAGAAGCCGGAGAGACGCCAGTACGGCGCCACTTCATCAGGTTTTGACATTAAGGCTGAGCAGGAATAACAGGGGTTTCCGACTGCACATCGGCATTCTGCGCACGGTGACGCAACATATGATCCATCAACACAATCGCCAACATCGCCTCCGCAATCGGTGTTGCGCGGATGCCGACACAGGGGTCATGCCGTCCCTTGGTCACCACCTCCATCGGCTCACCATTGATATCAACACTCTGTCCCGGCAGGCGCAGGCTCGACGTCGCCTTGAGCGCCATACTGGCACGGATATGCTGCCCACTGGAGATACCACCCAGCACCCCCCCTGCATGGTTGGTAAGAAAACCTTGCGGGGTGATTTCATCACGGTGCACAGTGCCCTTCTGTTCAACACAATCAAACCCTGCACCAATCTCAACACCCTTCACCGCATTAATGCTCATCAACGCGTGAGCGATGTCTGCATCAAGGCGATCAAAGATCGGCTCACCC
>UOFQ01000007.1_pt1 | contig 13404 bp, 12 predicted proteins | sample 1988961 | NCBI WGS metagenome assembly UOFQ01 (sample SAMEA4712195, study PRJEB27164) | hydrothermal vent metagenome | biome: marine basaltic hydrothermal vent biome; feature: marine hydrothermal vent; material: mineral | place: Pacific Ocean | collected 2011-06-14/2011-07-23 | depth 1719 m | reverse complement strand
TTTGGTGCCGGTATGGCGTGGCAGACATATGGTGCTGAACTAACTGCTCGATACAACGACCTGCCTGGTGAGTATTACCCAGACCTGTTTCCCAGGGCACGTGATGTTGCGGCACTTGGTGGCATCGGCTTTGAAGCGGGAGATGTGGTGAGTGCGGATGAGGCGCAGCCGGTTTATTTGCGAAATAACGTGGCTAAGAAGAAAAAGGCGCAATAATTTTGGCGTTGCAGCGAGGCTATTCCTTAGCGAGGGTAGCGTCTCTTGTCGCGCTTTTCCCACATCGTTTGCGCCTGCGCCATTGCATCTTCAATGCTCTCAGTTTTCCCCATCATTCTAAGTGCAATGGCGGCAGTGCCAATCACGGCGGCAATGCCATATTCGTCATCTGTTTTACCTTGCCATACTTGCAGCAGACGATTAACGTCCATCGTTTCATCTTTTAGGTGGCGCATTTTAAATTTCGCAGGCCAGATCTCTTCACTAGCCTCACCGTGGTGCACGGAGAAGACCTCACAGTCACCATCAGGGTTACGCTCACATTCACCGCCTTCGCCTTTAAAAACAGCCAGGTGAGCTTGTTCAAGGTGGATAGCTGCCTGTTGATGGATAGCTCGATAGCCGGGATGAAAGGTACCTTGCATCAAATAAGGCGCGGCGAGTGGATTCAAGATACGCAATAGCGTGTTGATGGGTGAGCGCAGGCCGAGCAGGCTGCGCAGTTCCATAATCTGTTTTAGTTTTGGGCTAAAGTGTTCTAGCGAGATAAAGGCGATGTTATTGTTGTCGACTTGTTGAGAGGCGTGCTGGAGTGATGTGCTATTTTTGATGCCAAATAGATTCATTACATCAGGGGTGTAGATGCGATTATCACGTTGTCCTGCGGTGCCATGCATTAAAATTCTGCTGCCGTTCTCGGCTAGCAGTAGTGCCGCAAGAATAAACCAGGGTAGATGGCGTCGTTTGCCAGCATAGCTGGACCAGTCGAGGTCAATACTGGCCACTTTTTCGGGCAGCGGTAGTGATGCACGTGCAGCAGCGACAAAGCCAGCGAGCTCTTCGGGGCTCTCTTCCTTAACACGTAACAGCATCAGAAATGCGCCGAGTTGTACCGCTTCAACCTCATTGTTAAGAATCATCCTCATCGCTTCGAAGGCTTCATCTTTAGTGAGCGAGCGGCTCCCTTTTTTACCGCGGCCTAAGATACGTACATATTGTGCAAATGTGTGTTCGATATTATTCATGTGGCGTATTGTGACGTGATATCAGGTATAAAAAAAGCCCCGCTATTGCGAGGCTCTCTATTTTACTTGGTAGTACGGCTATTTAATCGTCGTTGTTGAATGCGCCGATCAGGTGTAGCAAACTAACAAACAGGTTGTAGATGCTGAGGTATAAACCAATGGTCGCCATGATGTAGTTGGTCTCACCACCATTGATGATGCGGCTGGTGTCATACAGGATGAAGCCAGCCATTAGCATTGCAATCATCGCAGAGAGCGCCAGGTGCACCATTGGCATGTGATAGCCAAACAGGGTTGCACCAAATAGCACTAGCATGCAAACGATTGCAACGATCAGACCCGTCATTAAGAAACCACCCATGAAGGTGAAATCTTTCTTGGTGATCATTACGTAGGCAGAGAGTGAAAGAAAGATGGTTGCGGTAGAGCCAAGTGCTGTCATCACAATTGATCCGCCACTTGGCATGCTCAGGTAGTGAGTTAGCATTGGGCCAAGGCCAAACCCCATTAAGCCAGTGATGGCAAATACGACGCCCAGGCCTGCAGTCGAGTTAGCGGTTTTTGGCAATACAAGCCAGATGAGAGCCAGGGCTCCTAGTAAGCAGACAATGCCTGTGAAGCTAGGCGGTTGAATCGCGATAGAGATACCAGCCATTACGGCGCTAAACAGTAATGTGACTGCCAGCAATGTATAGGTGTTGCGGATCAGTTTGGTGGTGGCAAATGTAGACTCTACGCCTGTGGCAACTGCTACCTTGACCTGATCTTGTTGGTAAGGGTTCATGATTCTGTTCAATCTCCAGATTATTTATCGTGAGTGTACTATATGGTGTTTTATTAGCTAAAATCAAGCCGGAGTTGCATCTTTTGTTCGAAGCGGGTATATTCTCCCGCGCTGATTACAAGGACTTGTTATTTCGGCAGTTTTTAGAAGTTGTTATTTTTGGGTATTTTTTAATATCAACTGTAAAATTGTCCGGGTGCCCCAGTGCACAGTTAGAGGGTATAGTCTTCAACTTACTTGGATTGTTGAAGGCTGTATCAGCAGGATCAGGAGAGGTGGCTGAGTGGTCGAAAGCGGCGGTCTTGAAAACCGTTGAGGGTTTGTAGCCCTCCCAGGGTTCGAATCCCTGCCTCTCCGCCATTCATAGGTGTTAGATACTAGCTAACCTGCGGATCCAGCTAACTGAATAAATGCACAAATGGAGTGGGGTAGGCAGATGGTAAATATCTTGTTGGTCGACGATCATAGATTAGTACGCGCTGGTATTATGCGTATTCTTAATGATGCGCCGGGAATCAAAGTGATCGGTGATGTCGATAGTGGTGAAGAAGCGATCCGCTTCGTTCGTCAAAGAAAGCCAGATGTCGTGTTAATGGATGTCCAGATGCCGGGCATTGGCGGTTTCGAGGCGACACGTAAACTACTTAAATCATATCCTTCTTTAAAAATTGTTGTGCTTTCAGTCTGCGCTGAAGAGCCATTTCCATCGCGTCTGTTGCAGAGTGGTGCCGTTGGCTACCTGACCAAAGGGTGCAGCCCTGAAGAGATTATCAATGCGATTAAATCGGTTAATAAAGGTCAGCGCTACGTTGGTGCAGATATTGCGCAGCATCTCGCATTAACTTTTTTGCCGGGAGCTGGCCCATCGTCGCCACTCGACTCACTTTCTAACCGTGAATTACAGGTAATGTTAATGGTCGCTCAGGGCAAAAAGACGCAGGAAATCTCAGATGAACTCTGTCTGAGTCCAAAGACTATTAGTACCTATCGTTATAGGCTATTTGAAAAACTACGTATTCATAGCGATGCGGAGTTGACACATGTCGCATTACGTTATGGCTTGCTGGATGAGTCCCATCAGTAATTAGGTTATTATTGTGGTGCTGTTAATAGCGGCAGCAGGTGGCGCCATACATTATCCAGAATGATTGGCTGGGCACTGTTAAGCGGGTGGATTCCATCTGGCTGAAACAGCGTTAAATCCTGATCCATCCCTTTCAGTAAAAAAGGCAGCAATGCAACATTGTATTCATCGGCTAATTGCTGGTAGCTGTTCGAGAATTTCTGTGTGAAGGTGCGTCCGTAGTTGGGTGGCAGCTGCATTCCCGCCAGCAGCACGTCTGCATTAGCGCTTTGTGCGGACTTAATCATACTGGCCAGGTTTTGCTTCATGGCCTTAAGTGGCATACCACGCAGTCCATCGTTACCGCCCAGCGCTATAATGATGATGGTGGGTTGATGGGCGCTGATAATGGCTGAAAAGCGAGCAAGCGCACCGTGAGTGGTCTCACCGCTGATACTGGTATTAACGATACGATACGGCAGTGCCGCTTGCTTTATCTTTATCGCCAGCAAGTTTACCCATCCTTCTTTTTGCGTCATGCCATAGGCTGCGCTTAAACTGTCGCCTACCACAACAATAGTCTGCTGTTGTGCAGCGACGGTTGTCGGTAGGATGCAGGTAATCAAAATCAGGAGTTGTTTTAGCATGGCGGAAAATATCTCACGTTCGATTGTGCGCGTGCAAGGGCTTTGTAAACGAGTCGTCAGCCCGGAGGGCGAGCTGGTGTTGCTTGATGATCTCTCGTTTGAGATTGATGCTGGCGAGGCAGTCGCGATAGTGGGTGCGTCGGGTTCAGGAAAGTCGACCTTGCTGGGAATTCTTGCAGGACTCGATGTGCTTAGTGACGGCCAGGTGTGGCTTGATGGGAATGACTTGTTCAAGCTTGATGAGGATGGTCGTGCCGCGTTAAGGCAATCAAGCGTGGGTTTTGTTTTTCAGTCATTTCAGCTATTACCGAATCTTACCGCGCTAGAAAATGTGATGTTGCCACTGGAACTCGGGGGTGTTGAGAATGTTGAATCGCAGGCATCTGAAATGCTGGCACGCGTTGGTCTGGCTGAACGCCTGCGTCACTACCCAAAACAACTTTCTGGCGGTGAGCAGCAGCGTGTCGCGATTGCACGTGCCTTTGTGGTCAGGCCAAAGATATTGTTTGCCGATGAGCCGACCGGGAATCTTGATAGTGCCACTGGTGAACGTGTGATCGAGCTGCTGTTTGAATTGAACCGTGAACAAGGAGCAACCATTGTACTGGTGACACATGATGAAGCGTTGGCGCGGCGTTGTAATCGTTCGTTTCGACTTGATGTGGGCAGGCTGGTCGCCTCTGAACGGTCGGTGACGGTGTGAGTCACAACGTGGCCGCCTCTATTCGTATGTCGTGGCGCATGTTACGGCGAGACTGGCGAGCAGGTGAACTGACTGTTCTGAGTCTGGCACTGGTGATCGCGGTGGGAAGTGTCACCTCGGTTGGTTTCTTTACCGATCGAGTACGTCTGGCGCTTGAAAATCAGGCCAATACATTGTTAGGTGCTGACCTGGTGGTGATTTCCGATCAGGCTATTGCTGATGATTTGCGGCTTGATGCCGAAAGATTTTTGTTGAAAAGTGCTACCTCAATTGAATTCCCAAGCATGATGATGACGGGTGAGCGCAACCAGCTGGTGTCGATTAAAGCGGTGGAGTCACCTTATCCACTGCGTGGCGAGTTGCGTATTTCTCAGCAACGTTTTTCGCCAGACCGAGTGGCGGCAGGGATTCCTGAGTCAGGTAGTATCTGGGTCGATATGCAGTTGTTAGATCTTCTTGGGGTCAATGTGAATGATGTGGTGAGGGTTGGCGAGGCTGACTTCAAAATCGCAGCGATTCTGACGAACGAACCGGCCCGGGCCAGTGGGCAATTGTTTAGCCTGGCACCGCGGGTGATGCTGAACCTGGCTGATATTGCCAGTACGGAGCTGATTACACCAGCAAGTCGTGTGCGTCATCGCATGATGTTGGCTGGCGAGATTGCGGCAGTGGCGAATTTCCGTGCCATGGTTGAGCCGAGATTGAAACCTGGGCAGCGCATGGAAGGGATCGAAGAGGCGCGCCCGGAAGTACGCAGTGCGCTGGAGCGCGCGCGTCGTTTTCTGGGGCTTGCCGCGATGGTCAGTGTGCTATTGGCCGGGGTAGCCGTGGCGACATCATCACAACGATTCATTCGCCGTCATCTGGATAGTTGTGCGGTGATGCGTTGTGTCGGTGGAACTCAGCAACAGATCCTGTCGATCTTTATGTTGCAGATGTTATGGCTTGGTTTAATTGCCGGTGCGGTGGGTTGTCTGCTCGGGTTTGGGGCGCAGTTTGTACTGGTGGGGATCGTTGGTTCGCTGGCGGACTTTGCGCTGCCAGCGCCGTCGCTGCTACCGATTCTAGTTGGATTGTTAACCGGACTGGTAACCCAGTTCGGGTTTGCGCTGCCACCACTACTGCACCTGAAAAATGTTCCCTCGCTACGGGTGTTGCGCAGAGACCTTGGTGCATTGCCTACACGCAGCATCTCCACCTATGGGCTGGGGTTTGTTGTGCTTTCAGCATTGATTGTGTGGCAGGCGGGTGATCTTAAACTGGGCCTTTATGTGCTGGGTGGTTTGATTATCGCGCTGCTGTTACTGGCTGGCGTCGCTTTTTTACTGCTCAAGATCCTGGGTACTTTTCGCGCGCATCTTTTTGTTGAATGGCGTTTTGGTGTCACTAATCTGATGCGGCGACCCATGAGTAGTGTCGCGCAGGTGATCGCCTTTGGCCTGGGTATCATGGTGTTGCTGCTGTTCTCTGTGATTCGTGATGACCTGCTGGATGAGTGGGGTAATAGTCTGCCGGATGATGCGCCCAATCGATTTCTGATTAATATTCAGCCCGATCAAATCGAGCCATTAAGCCGTTTTTTTAGTGAACAGGGGTTAAAGGCACCCACACTGTATCCGATGATTCGTGGTCGACTCGTTGAGATTGGCGGCGAGGCGGTTCGACCAGAGAACTATGAAAACCCGCGTGCGCAGCATCTATTGGAAAGGCAGTTTAATCTCTCGTGGGCTGCGCAGATGCAGGTTGATAATCAATTGATTGCGGGTGAATGGTGGTCGGCTTCAGAGAGTGAGGGGCAATTTTCAGTGGAAGAGGGGCTTGCAAAAACATTGTCGATTGAGGTGGGGGATACGCTGGTTTTTGTGATTGACGAGCAGCGTGTCACTGCGCGCGTGAGCAATCTTCGATCAGTCGAATGGGACTCGTTTCGCCCCAATTTTTTTGTGATTGCATCCCCAGGCGTGCTGGAGTCCTATTCGAGTAGTTACATGAGTGGCCTTTATCTGCCTGAAAATGAATATTTAGTACTCGATAAAATGGTGCGTCAATTCCCCAATATTACAGTGATCGATATTGCCGCAGTGATGACGCAGGTACGTATTATTATTGAGCGTGTCACGCTGGCTGTTGAGTATGTCTTTCTCTTTACCTTAATAGCGGGGCTATTAGTGATGTATGCGGCGATCTATTCAACGCTTGATGAACGTATACGCGAGAGTGTCATTTTGCGCACGCTGGGTGCAGGTCGTCGTCGCCTGTTGAATGGAGTGATCGCAGAATTTGTAACATTAGGTGCGCTGGCGGGAATGGTAGCTGCATCGGCGGCCAGTCTATTGGGTTATATATTGGCGGTGCATCTGTTTCAGCTTGAATACCAGTTTAATGCATGGGTGTGGTTGATTGGTATTATTGGCGGTGGTGCTGGGATCGGTTTTGCGGGGGTGCTGGGTACGCGAAAAGTACTCAACTATCCACCACTGCTGGCGCTACGTGAGGTGTGACCTGAGCAGATGGCGTATACCCGGCTTCTCAGGTATGCTTTTATTCAGAATCACGACGTAATTTAGGGGATGAGGTATGCTGCGTAACTGTTTACTGATGGTAATGTGCTGCCTCTGGGCGAGCAGTGCCAGTGCTGAAATGACCACTTTAAAGACGGCCTACGGCACATCGTTTGATGCCTATGTGGTGGGGCCTGTGGATGCCGAGATTGGCATTGTCATTGCGCATGACCGCTGGGGACTCGCTGATGAGGTTAAGGTATGGGCTGATCGCTATGCGAAACAGGGGTTTCGGGTGGTGGTAGCAGATCTTTTTGATGGCCGCCCGGTGCTGCGAGACTCAATGGCAAAAATGGTGGTGGCACAAACAGACCCTGAGTGGGTAACGGCTAACCTTCATGGTGCGATTGATTATCTGAAAAGGCGGCAGGATTTAGTGGCGGCCATTGGTTGGGGTTATGGCGCTAAACACCTTTACCAGATTGCCTCGAGTAACGATGCTGATATTGATGCGTTGGTGGCCTTCTATGCGATGCCGAAGGGGAATCAGCAGGTGCTTGAGCGTTTTGATACGCCGATTCTAGGTGTGTTTGGACGACGTGATCCTGCGTTTGGTGTTGAGCAGTTAGACGAGTTTCAGCAGGTAATGCTGAGGCTTCGCAAAAATCTGGATGTGGTGACGGTGAATGCCGATAGTGGCTTTGTTAACCCGATGAGCTCATCTTATAATGCAGCGGCAAGCGAAGAAGCGTGGTTGGCCATTCAGCGATTTTTAAAGCGTCATTTTACTGAATAAGTGGGTCGGCAGGGTATCAGGCATTAAAATGTGGCGCCATTCCAGCCCCACATATGGCGTTTTGTGATTGAAATATCCCTGTGATTTTCGGTATAAAACCGTACTAAATCGTGGAAATGGCTCGTATTTTCTAAAGTTTTTGCTTTCTTCTCTATCTTTTTGCAGCGAATCTCATTAAAATTCGATCCCGTGTATTAGTACATAATTGAATTATTCAAATCACCCGTTTCTGCGGGTGTTTTTACTTGTTAATAGACCTTTGCACGAGAACTAGTTTTCGTTCCAGCAAGGCATAAATGATCGAAAAAACGGAGTTTACACGAAGTAAATGACTGTTTTGAGATCATTTATAACGCAGCTGGAGCGGAAAATAGACTCGTGCAAAGGTCTCGTTAAAGAGGGTATTTGCTGTGGAATTAACCGGCGCGGAGATACTTGTCCGTTCCCTGAAAGAAGAGGGAGTGAAACATCTGTTTGGATATCCAGGCGGAGCGGTGCTGCACATCTATGATGCGCTGTATCAGCAAGAGGATGTCAAACATATATTGGTGAGACATGAGCAGGCAGCAACACACGCGGCTGATGGCTACGCACGCTCGACTGGCAAAGCGGGTGTTGCACTGGTGACCTCTGGCCCAGGTGCGACCAATGCGGTGACCGGGATCGCGACCGCCTATATGGATTCGATTCCGATGGTGGTGATCACCGGGCAGGTCTTCACTAATATGATCGGTAATGATGCGTTCCAGGAAGTGGATTCAATCGGCATTACACGCCCCTGTGTAAAACATAATTTTCTGGTGAAGGATGTTGCGGATCTTGCGGAAACGATCAAAAAGGCGTTTTACATCGCGACTACGGGCCGCCCTGGGCCGGTTGTGATTGATCTTCCAAAGGATGTGACCGCGGCTAAGGCCGAGTTTAACTACCCGAAAGAAATTTCCATGCGTTCGTACAGCCCGGTGGTTGAAGGCCATATTGGTCAGATCAAACGCGCCGTCACCATGATGCTCTCTGCCAAACGTCCAATTTTCTATACCGGCGGTGGGGTGGTACTGGGCCGCGGTGCAGCAGAATTGACTGAGCTGATACAGCAACTTAACTACCCAGTGACCAATACACTGATGGGCCTGGGTGCCTACCCGGCAACCGACAGGCAGTTCCTTGGCATGCTCGGCATGCACGGTACCTATGAAGCCAATATGACGATGCATCATTGTGATGTGTTGATTGCGATTGGTGCGCGCTTTGATGACCGCGTAACAGGCAATATTGAGAAGTTCTGTCCACATGCGAAGATCATCCATGTCGACATTGATCCATCTTCAATTTCGAAGAATGTGAAGGTTGATGTGCCAATTGTCGGCTCAGTGACTAATGTGTTGCAAGAGATGATTGCGATGCTTAAAGAGGGCGATAAAAAGCCAGACGAGCAGGCAATAGCTGAATGGTGGAAACAGATTACCGAATGGCGCGGCGCAGACTGCCTTAAGTACGACACTGAGAGTGGCAAAGTAAAGCCACAACAGGTGGTTGAAGCGCTCTACAGAGAAACTAATGGCGATGCTTATGTGACCTCTGATGTAGGCCAGCACCAGATGTGGGCGGCGCAGTACTACAAATTTGATAAACCATATCGCTGGATCAACTCGGGCGGGCTTGGCACGATGGGTTTTGGCCTGCCAGCGGCGATGGGGGTGCAGTTTGCTCATCCAGATGCGACGGTCGCCTGTGTGACCGGTGAAGGCAGTATTCAGATGTGTATTCAGGAACTTTCAACCTGTCTGCAATATGGTCTGCCGATCAAGATTGTTGCGTTGAATAACCGTTACCTGGGCATGGTGCGTCAGTGGCAGGAGTTTTTCTACGATGGTCGTTATGCCATGTCTTATATGGACGCGTTGCCAGATTTCGTTAAACTGGCTGAAAGTTATGGCCATGTCGGCATGCGTATCGATAATCCAGCGGATGTTGACGGCGCAATGGAAGAGGCGATGAAGCTCAAAGATCGCCTGGTATTTATGGATTTCGTCACCGATAGTGAAGAGAATGTCTATCCGATGATTCCTGCCGGCGCAGGCCTCAATGAAATGATTCTGGTGTGATTTGATGAGACATGTAATTTCAATTTTGATGGAAAATGAGGCAGGTGCACTGTCGCGTGTTGCGGGGCTGTTTTCTGCGCGTGGTTATAACATTGAATCGCTCACGGTCGCGCCAACAGAAGATCCGTCACTGTCGCGTATGACGGTGGTTACCAGCGGTTCTGAAGAGATCATCGAGCAGATCACCAAGCAGCTCAATAAGCTGATTGATGTGGTTAAACTGGTGAACCTGAGTGAAGATGAGCATATTGAGCGTGAAATGGCACTGATCAAGGTGAAAGCCGTTGGTGAGGCGCGTGAAGAGTATAAAAGGCTCGCAGATATCTTCAATGGGCGCATTATCGATGTTACCGAGGCGTCATATACGATAGAATTGACCGATTCTGGTGACAAAATTGTTGAGTTCATCGCGGCAATTAACGCCGACCAGATCATTGAGATAGTACGTTCTGGTGTTAGTGGCATCGCGCGCGGCGAAAAAAGTCTACACCCTTAATTTTTGTAGTAGCAACTGGTTTTTAGACACTGTGCCTGAATCGGGCGTAGTGGTATGAATTTGAAATTTAGAAAAAGGAAGCGAAAGAATGAATATCTACTACGACAAAGATTGTGACCTGTCCATCATCCAGGGCATGAAAGTAGCCATCATCGGTTACGGTTCACAAGGCCACGCGCACGCTAACAATCTGAAAGACTCTGGTGTTGATGTTACTGTTGGTCTGCGTGCCAGTTCTTCTTCTGTAGCTAAAGCTGAAGGCGCAGGCCTGAAAGTTGCGCCAGTGGCTGAAGCTGTTAAAGGTGCAGACTTGGTTATGATGCTGACACCTGATGAGTTTCAAGCTGATCTGTACAAAGCAGAGATCGAACCAAACCTGAAAGAAGGCGGCGTTCTAGCTTTCGCTCATGGTTTCGCCATCATTTACAACCAGGTTATTCCACGTAAAGATCTGGACGTGATCATGATCGCGCCTAAGGCACCTGGCCACACTGTACGTAACGAATTTGTAAAAGGTGGCGGTATTCCTGACCTGATTGCTATCGAGCAAGACGCATCGGGCAATGCGAAAGGCATCGCACTCTCTTACGCGTCAGGCGTAGGTGGTGGCCGTACCGGTATCATCGAAACAACTTTCCGTGACGAGTGTGAAACTGACCTGTTCGGTGAGCAAGCGGTTCTGTGTGGTGGCGCGGTTGAGCTGGTTAAAATGGGCTTCGAAACGCTGACCGAAGCGGGTTACGCCCCAGAGATGGCTTACTTCGAGTGTCTGCACGAACTGAAACTGATTGTTGACCTGATGTACGAAGGTGGCATCGCCAACATGAACTACTCTATCTCTAATAACGCTGAGTACGGCGAGTACGTAACTGGTCCCAAGGTCATCAACGAAGAGTCTCGTGCGGCAATGCGTCAAGCACTGAAGGACATCCAGGAAGGTAAATATGCCAAGCAGTTTATTCTGGAAGGCCAGGCGGGTTACCCAGAGATGACAGCTATGCGTCGTTTGAATGCTGAGCACCCAATCGAAAAAACAGGTGCAGAGCTGCGTAAGATGATGCCCTGGATCGAAAAAATCGTTGATAAGAGCAAGAACTAAGTTCTATTCTTTAAAGAGCACTGTTGCCTGACAGTAGTGAACGATCATAAAGATAAAGAGCCTCAGAGCTGGGTTGCCCCAGCTTTGGGGTTTTCTGTTTTGTAGCGAGCCGGTTTTATGATGAATCGAGGTTCGCACCCCTATATTGCGCGCGAAGGGTGGTTGTTTATCGGCGCACTGGCCGTGTCTGGCTTTATGGCAAAATTCTACTTTGGGTTGTTGGCTGCGTCGCCACTCTGGCTATTATGCATTGCGCTTGCCTATCTGTTTAGAGACCCTGGTCGTGTTATTCCGCCCGCGCCACTTGGAGTGGTAAGCCCAGCTGATGGCGAGGTGCTGGCAATTGAGCGTGTCCGCGACGGCTACCTTAAACGTGATGCCAACAAGATTTCCATTCGAATGAACCGCTTCGGCACTTATGCCACGCGGGCGCCAATTGAAGGTAAGATTCTGCAGCACTGGCATTTGCCGATTAATGATGGCAGTGATAACGATGCGGTGGCATTAGATCGTTATGCAATGTGGTTGCAGAGCGATGAAAATGATGATGTAGTGTTGGTGATGGCAGTGGGTAGCCAGGCCCTAAAGCCGGTCTGTTATCATCAAACGGGAGAACGCATTGGCCAGGGGGAGCGCTGTGGCCTGGTTCGCTTTGGTGGTTATATAGAGGTACTGTTACCGATTGATGCGAGGATTAAAGTGGCGGTTGGCGATACGCTGTGCGCTGGCTCTGATATCCTGGCGACGTTGATACATGAACATGTTTCAGCTAATAACAGTCGAGCAAATGATGTTGCCCTGGGAACATAACGCTTAAGAGTAGACGTGATATGACTGAACAGAAACAGAGACGCCGTGGTGTCTATCTTTTACCCAATTTGTTTACCACTGCAGGGCTCTTCGCCGGTTTTTTTGCGATCATTGCAGCGATTGATGGACGTTTTGAAGCCGCTGCCATTGCAATCTTTGTCGCGATGATTATGGATGGTATTGATGGGCGTCTCGCGCGTATTACCAATACCCAGAGTGACTTTGGGGCCGAGTACGATAGCCTCGCCGATATGGTCTCATTTGGACTGGCACCGGCGCTGGTGATGTTTATGTGGTCGCTTAGTTCAATGGGCAAACTTGGCTGGATTGCCGCTTTTGTCTATACCGCCGGTGCGGCATTGCGCCTGGCACGTTTTAATACCCAGCTGAATGTGATCGATAAAAATTATTTTCAGGGGCTGGCATCACCACCGGCAGCCGCACTGATTGTTGGCCTGGTGTGGGCGGGCGAAGAGTATGGCATCGCTGGTGAAGATGTTGCTGTGTGGGCATTCCTGCTGACTATTTCTGCGGGTCTGCTGATGGTGAGTAAGGTGCGTTATCACAGCTTTAAAGGGTTTGACATCAAAGGGAAAGTACCCTTTGTCGCGATCTTTTTTATCGCGTTGCTATTTGTCTTTATCTCAACAAATCCGCCGTATATCTTATTTGCGATGGCCTTTATCTATGCCGTGTCGGGGCCGATATTAACCTTATGGCAGCTGCGTCAACGACGTCGTGATCGCCAGCAGCTGGCGAAGAACGAATCAGATGATAATAATAAAAATAGCCCTGATGATGAACGGAAATAACCTTTTGTTGAGTCACTCACGCACGCAACAAAACGGGACAGTGGATGGAGTAGTGCAATGAATAAAAAAGAGAAACTAATCATCTTTGATACCACCCTGCGTGATGGTGAGCAGAGCCCCGGTGCTTCAATGACGCAAGACGAAAAAGTGCGCATTGCAAAGGCACTGGAACGGATGCGGGTTGATGTCATTGAAGCGGGTTTTCCGATGGCGAGTGAAGGCGACTTTGCGTCAGTCCAGGCGGTGGCCCGTGCAGTAAAAGACAGCACTATCTGCGCTCTGGCACGTGCGCTCGATAAAGATATCGAGCGCGCCGGTGAGGCGATGAAACAGGCTAGTTCAGGGAG
>UOFQ01000077.1_pt1 | contig 13481 bp, 11 predicted proteins | sample 1988961 | NCBI WGS metagenome assembly UOFQ01 (sample SAMEA4712195, study PRJEB27164) | hydrothermal vent metagenome | biome: marine basaltic hydrothermal vent biome; feature: marine hydrothermal vent; material: mineral | place: Pacific Ocean | collected 2011-06-14/2011-07-23 | depth 1719 m | reverse complement strand
GCTCTCTGATGCTGATTTTGCCTTCCCGTTGGGTGCGATGTTTTTTAAAGTGACTGATATTCCAGCTGGCACAACCTCGGTAGTGGTGACATTAGAGCTTCCTGATGGCCTGGATATTGCCCCTGATGCAGTGGTACGAAAGATGAATCGCTTTGATACCTGGATGACGCTTAGTAATGTTACGAGCCCTGATTTATCATCAGCTATCTTTATCCCTGCGGCAGGCCCTCTGCCAGCAACGGTGACGTTAACACTGGTGGATAATGACGTTTTTGATCTTGATAGAAGGATTGGTTCGATTAGTGACCCGGTAGCGGTGGGTGTCTCAACAGGGGCAACGCTAGATCCAGAACCAGAACCAGAACCAGAACCAGCAACCCCTAATCCATCTCCAGCTGTTGGGACGGATGTTGCTGAGGGTGGTGGCGGTGGCGGTACAGCTGGCTTAGGTTGTCTCTCAGGGCTATTATTATTAGGATTGTGGCGACGACGTTTTAACGCGCTTCAGCACTAAATAAAAAAGCCTGCGTGAGCAGGCTTTTTTATTGCTGGGTCTATGATGAGACCTTTGCACGAGTCTATTTTCCGCTCCAGCTGCGTTATAAATGATCTCAAAACAGTCATTTACTTCGTGTAAACTCCATTTTTTCGATCATTTATGCCTTGCAGGAGCGAAAACTAGTTCTCGTGCAAAGGTCTCATGGTGTTTTAAATCCAGCGCCGCACGCGTCTTTTATAGGCGCGGTATTCATCGCCAAATTTCTGCTCCAGATAGCGTTCCTCTGGCTTGATCAGCACGATCTGTACTGCGACCAAAGTAATGGGTAGCAGTGCTAGCAACCAGGCGTTATCAATTGCAAACGAGAGCCCGCAGTAGCAGATGGTTAGCCCTGTGTAGAGCGGGTTTCTTGAGTGGCCAAACATGCCGCTGTCGATGATCACCGTTGTTGCTACACCTGGTTCTGAGGGTTGCTCCTGTTTGCTGAGTGCCTGTTTTGAATAGAGGATGACCAGGCTACCGATCACCAACAGCGGTGCGCCGATCATGTGAAGGGTGGTTGAGCCGCTGAGTGGGCCAAAATTAAAGGTGTGGTAATAATTTAAGGCGAACCCCAATACAAGGCTGCTACCAAAATAGATGTTGGCAGTGCGCCATAGGCTGCTATGCGCAGCATCAATTGTCACGAAAAGATTTCTCCAGGATATGAAACATAAAAACCGACCATTTTACTCGGAAATAGTTCGGCAAGTAAGCCTAAAATAGGTTTTTATTTGTTAAATCAAGACTTTAATATATGGTGCTTGCGGTACGTGAGGGTTGTACCGCAAGCGGAGAGGTTAATTTGAGGAGGGGGTATCGACTTCATCCATATTGAGTTCTTTAATTTTTCGGGTCAGGGTGTTGCGCCCCCAGCCGAGTAATTTAGCCGCTTCCTGTTTGCGACCGCCGGTATATTTGAGTGCGGATTCAATCATGATGCGTTCAAAGGTGGGTACGGCTGAGTCGAGAATCTCTTTGCTGCCCTGATGTAGCTGTGAGTCTGCCCAATGTTTGAGTGCGGACTCCCAGTTGCTAGCGGAAGATTCACGGCTATTATCATTTTTTAGTTCAGGTGGCAGGTCTTCCAGATGGATGGTCTGGCCGGGTGACATTACGGTTAACCAGCGGCAGGTATTTTCAAGCTGACGAACATTACCTGGCCACGGATATTGCGAGAGAAATTGGCTTGTCTCTTCATCAAGCACCTTGGGGGCAACAGCCAGCTCTATTGCCGCGCGGTGGAGGAAATGATCGGCCATCATTTTGATGTCTTCACTGCGCTCAGAAAGCGATGGGATGTGGATGCGAATCACATTAAGCCGGTGGTAGAGATCTTCGCGAAAGAGGCCGTCACTAACGCGCTGTTCGAGGTCCTGGTGGGTGGCTGCGATAATTCGCACGTCACTTTTAACTGAGGTATGCCCACCGACACGGTAGTATTCACCATCGGAAAGCACACGTAGTAGGCGTGTTTGCAGTTCGACCGGCATATCGCCAATCTCGTCCAGAAACAGCGTGCCGCCGTTGGCTTGTTCAAAACGCCCGGCGCGTGAGTTTTGTGCGCCGGTAAAAGCCCCGCGTTCGTGTCCAAATAGTTCAGATTCGAGCAGGTCTTTAGGAATGGCGGCGGTATTAATCGCAATAAAAGGTGATTTTGCACGTGGGCTGTGGCGATGCAGTGCATGCGCGACGAGCTCTTTGCCGGTGCCAGATTGCCCTGTAATCAGCACTGTCATATTAGAGCGTGAGAGGCGACCAATGGCGCGAAACACCTCTTGCATGGCTGGTGCTTCGCCAACAATGTCGGTTACTGCCACTTGCTCGGAACTGCTCACTTGTGTGCTACTGGTGCGGCGATGTTGTTTGATCGCGCGTTTTACCAGTTCTGTCGCTTCACCAATATCAAACGGCTTGGGTAGATATTCAAACGCGCCACCTTCATAGGCCGCAACGGCGCTATCGAGATCAGAGTGGCCAGTCATGATGATGGTTGGCAGGTCTGGGTAGTTGGTTTTGATCGCCTCCAGCAGTGCGAGGCCATCCATCCCTGGCATGCGAATGTCGGTGATGATTGCATCTGGCTGCTCGGTGGTGAGTTTGTCAAGTACGCCCGCAGCACTTTTAAAACAGGTGGTTTCCATCTCTGCTTTAGCAAGTGCCTTTTCGAGCACCCAGCGAATGGAGCGGTCATCATCAATGATCCAGATATGTTCATTACTACTCATGTGTTCTCTCCAGTGGCAGTAACAGGGTGAATACCGTTTCACCTGCCTGGCTTGTACATTCAATTAGGCCACCATGTTGGTTGACCAGTGATTGTGCGATCGATAACCCAAGGCCCGTACCGTCGGCGCGACCGGTGACCATGGGATAAAAAAGCTTGTCCTGTAGCTCGGGTGGAATACCCGGCCCGTTGTCGATGATGTCGATACGCGCGACTAATTTATGACGACGGTTACCGATAGTGAACTGCCGCTGAGTGCGCGAGCGCAGCGTAATGGTGCCGTGGCCATCGAGCGCCTGCATCGCATTTCGTACAATGTTGAGCACGGCCTGGATCAGTTGATCAGGGTCTGCGTAGAGCTCCGGGATACTTGGGTCATAGTTGCGCACGATCGCAATGCCGTCGGGTGATTCAACTTCGGCGAGGGTATAGACACGCTCCAGCACTTCATGAATATTGATATTTTTTTTATGTGGCAGCGCATTGGGACCGAGCATGCGGCGTAGCAGGTTTTGCAGGCGATCCGCTTCACCAATGATCACATTGGTGTATTCGCGCAGGCCGTCATCATCGAGTTCCTGCTCAAGTAGTTGTGCTGCTCCTCTTAGCCCGCCGAGTGGGTTGTTGATCTCATGCGCTATGCCGCGCAGCAACTCTCGACTGGTATCGTACTGTGCCAGTAGCTGCTCTTCGCGTGCGATGCGCAGGTGGCGGTCTCGCTGAAAGACCTCAACCAGCAGTTCCTTTTCCTGGTTTTCGTTGCGAAGCGGGGTAATAGTGCAATCCGCAATGATGGTGTGCATGTGCATCAGGTGCAGTTGAACTTCTCGCTCGGTGCGCGGCTGTTCAGTATCGAGTGCATTTTGCAGGGTGGCGATAAAGGGCGCATCAACGGGAATTAGTTCGCGAACATGGCTGTCTACTGCCTGTTTAGCACTAACGGCGAGCATGACTTCGCTTGCAGGATTGAGTTGTTTAAGGCGCAGTTTGTCATCAAACAGCAGCACGGCTGTATTGAGGTTTTCTAGAATGTATTGTCCGCTCGCCATAAGTACAAAATTTAATATAAGTTGATAAGTAACTATTCAGCTCACCCCTGATTTGTCCGATTACGGCGTCAAAAATTCTCATTTACAGGTGTAAACTGCGAATTTTTTCCTTGTACTCGAACAAATCAGGGGCAATCTGACCAGTTACTATTCCATTCTTCACTATGCTGAATAGTTACGTTGATAACTACATCTAAGCAAGAAATACTCCAATTTTGTGGAGATCGCTAAAGTTTTTTCAAATAAGCTGCAAGGATTAAAAAATCAAATTAGAACAATGAATTATAGATTTTTTTGGTGCTAAACTTAGTGTTGGCTATGATGTTGGATGATGGCCCTGGTGAATCGCGCCCTAAATTGAAATAATGAATGCATTTTTTTGGTGCGATTTCCGTTAGTTACGTGATGAGGCGCGAAGTAAGTGAAATGTGCTTTCGCCACTGCTAAAGAGGGTGATGCCGTTATTATTGATAATTGAGGCGCGTATCGTATGAGTGCCGCGGTCAACATTGAGTAGGGTTGCTCGCCCCGAGGTGTTTGTCGTGACTACCTTACCATCTACCGTAATGGTAATCTGGTGCCCCAGTTTTGTCTGTAGTATTGGCTTGACTGATACGGTGATGTTGATATTACCGGCGTTATTTCGAATGGACTCGTCATGGACTGGTTGGGTTATCGTTACGCTGTCGTAAAGCGCGACGTTCTTTTTAGGGACGGGTTTTGTGGTTGGTGTTTGTGGAGTGATCGATGTTGGCGTGAATATTTGACTAGAAGGTAGCGTCACCTGCTCAGCATCGGGGTGTGGTGGGGTGTCAGAAAAGCTCACCGAACCGTCGGGTGCTATCCATTTGTATGCGGCAGTTACTGGTGCTGTAAAAAGCAGTAGTAATGTTAGTAAGAGTCCCAGGCGCATGAGTCTACTCCCTGTTGTTTTATGTCTGGATTATGGCACGGCTACCTGAATGATGGGCAAAAAAATGCCCTCACGAGGAGGGCATTTTCTGCTTCGAAGGCCGCAGCGCAGCCTTATCACTACATCTTATAGGCTGTAGTACATATCGTACTCAACTGGATGTGTGGTCATACGCAGGGTAGTCACCTCTTCCATCTTAAGTTCCATGTAGCCGTCGATCATACTGTCGGTGAAGACATCACCAGCGGTCAGGAATGCACGATCGTTGTCGAGCGCTTCCAGTGACATTTCTAGTGAAGAGCTCACGGTAGCGATCTTCTTCTCTTCTTCAGCCGGTAGGTCGTACAGATCTTTGTCCATCGGTTCGCCTGGGTCGATCTTGTTTTTGATGCCATCAAGACCTGCCATCATCAATGCCGCGAAGGTCAGGTAAGGGTTACCGCTTGAATCTGGAAAACGTACTTCAACACGGCGGCCTTTAGGGTTTGTGACGTATGGAATACGCACAGATGCTGAACGGTTACGTGCAGAATAGGCTAGCATCACAGGGGCTTCAAAGCCTGGTACCAGACGCTTGTAGCTGTTGGTGCCGGAGTTTGTGAAGGCATTTAGTGCGCGCGCATGTTTGAAGATGCCACCGATGTAGTAAAGCGCATCCTGAGACAGCCCGCCGTATTTGTTGCCAGAGAAGATGTTTTTGCCTTTCTTCGCCAGTGACATATGAACGTGCATACCACTACCGTTATCACCAACCAGAGGCTTAGGCATAAAGGTCGCTGTCTTGCCGTAGGCATGAGCGATATTCTGTACAACGTACTTAATAATTTGAACTTCATCAGCCTTGCGCAGCAGGGTGTTGAAGCGGGTGCCAATTTCGCACTGTCCAGCGGTCGCCACTTCGTGGTGATGTACTTCAACTGGGACGCCCATCTCTTCCATCGCGAGACACATTGCCGCGCGCATGTCATGTAGTGAATCAACCGGAGGTACTGGGAAGTAGCCGCCTTTAACACCTGGGCGGTGACCAATGTTGCCGCCTTCGAATACGCGCTCTGAGCTCCATGACGCTTCTTCAGAATCTACTTTGTAGAAAGCACCACTCATATCGATGCCCCAACGAACGTCGTCAAGGATAAAAAATTCTGGCTCTGGGCCAAAGTAGGCGGCATCTGCGATCTTGGTTGATTTCAGGTAGGCCTCGGCACGCTTTGCAAGAGAGCGTGGGTCACGCTCGTAGCCTTTCATCGTATTTGGTTCAATGATGTTGCAGCGTACGTTTAGAGTCGCTTCTTCGGTGAAGAGATCCAGTACGGCAGTATCTGCTTCAGGCATCATGATCATGTCTGATTCGTCGATCCCTTTCCAGCCAGCGATTGAAGAGCCATCAAACATCTGCCCTTCTTTAAAGAAGCTAGCGCTCGCTTCACTTGCAGGGATGGTAACGTGCTGCTCTTTGCCCTTGGTGTCGGTAAAACGCAGATCAACAAACTTAACGTCGTTGCTCTTGATCATTTTTAAAACTTTTGCAGACATTTGGTTCCTCCGATGGTGCCTAATTTAAATTATGGTATTTACGGTAAAGCTGAAATCTGTTTCCATCAATAGCATTAAATGTGCCATTTGGGGAAATCTAATCTTATTAGCAAGATAGAGATAGCTGGATTAAAGGCGGTAATTATTTTTGCTTTAATTTAGTGCGATCTGGCACTATTTTAGTGCGTTACAGCTATTTTATTGCGCTTCGCCGACCGCTATTTTTATAATGATGTCATCATCCTTTGTCTCTATCTCAATTACTTCGTGCCCGTTGATGCGACACCAGGTGGGTAGATCACTCTTCGCGCCAGGATCGGTGCAGGTGACTTCCAGAATATCCCCTTTTGCCAGTGTTTTAATGCGGTTTTGCGCACGAATCACCGGCATGGGGCATAGTAGTCGTCGTGCATCTAATGTATGAGTTGCCATTAGAGGTACCACTCCTTAGGGATATCATCGTTGCGTAAAGGGGTAACGTCAAGGGTAAAAGGTGTTTCATTGCCTTTTTCGTTCACTTCGATCTGTACGCTGTCGGCATCTCGGCCCTGGGTGAAGCGTGCCACAATCTGTGCGGCGAGCTTAAGGTCTGCGCGGTTAACGTTGCCGTCGATCAGCGCCAGTGGCCCATTGTGGCTGGTGGCATGCATGTGGGTGAACTGTTTGCGATAGCCGTTCATGAAGTTATTTTCACCCTCTTCGCGGCCGATAATCACTTTGAAGTGTTCGCGTGGGCGAATGTGACGGCCCACTTTGAGTAGCATGATGTCGTCAAGATCGTAGTTCTTACTGCCGCGCTGTCGCCATAAATCGCCCAGTTTAACGGAATAGGCTTCGTCGGTAAGAAAGCAGCAGCCGCCCGCCGGTTGAGCGTATTCATCGAAGCCAAACTGCGCGGCGAGCGCGATTTGTGGCTTACGCGAGCGGCCGTTGAAGCCGAGTAATTTTTCACGATCAACCCACCCTTCACGCTCTGGCAGTGTTTCGGGCAGTAGTTTTGCACAGAGTGGTCGCAGCAGACGATCATCACTGCCGCACTGCTTTGCCACGATCGGCATAGTCTCTTTGCGTTGTGACATCGGGCGCTGGCCAATCACTTCGCCGGTGAAGATAAAATCAAACTCATTTTCATCCATCCACTCACGTGCCTTTTTGACCATAAATGATTTGCAGTCGAGGCACGGGTTAAGGTTGGCGCCGTAGCCATACTGCGGATTGGTGAGCACCTCTTTGTACTCTTCGATCACATCAATGATGTGCAGTTTGATGCCGAGCTGCTCTGCTACCCATAGTGCATTGTTGCGTTTTTCTTTTTTCTGATCGGATTTGCGAATGGCGTGGGTGTGGCCCTCAACGCAGAAGCCGGTATAGAAATTGATCCCTTCGACGTGCACGCCCTGTTCCTGGAGTACCTTAACAGCGAGCATGGAGTCGAGCCCGCCTGAGATAAGGGCGACGGCCTTTGGTTGTTTATTCATGAGTCACTCTGGCGTATAGATGGTTGGTTTTCCGATAATGCGGCGTATTGTAGCAAAATCTGGTGGTGCAATAAATCGCCGTATAGCCCTGTTTCTTCAGGGCTATTAAGTGAGATCAAGCGCTTCTGATGGATTGAAAGTGAAGGGAGCTACTTCAGTCATCACCGCCGCAGCTAGCATTCATATACGATATTTAAAGTAACACTGAGCCGTGATGCAAACAACTATTTGACAATTATAACTTACACGTTGACCGATGAAGCCAAATACTCATGCTCGTGAGCACGTTGCTCTAAGTGGGTATTTCGCTATGATAGGGCCAGTATTTGAGTTGTAATAAGGATGGTGTAGATGAACATTGATTTTTTACAAAGTGACTTTTGGCAGAGCGACAGTGTGTGGATTGCACAGATATTTGCCGTGGTGTTTGTTGCCCTGTTGGCGGACTTTATTCAACGACGTATTCTGCACAGCCTGGCGAAGCGCGGCGTTGAAAAAACCAGAAATCTTTGGGATGACGCGCTGCTGGAAGCCATACGCCAACCTTTGAGTTTACTGATCTGGGTGATGGGTATCAGCTCGGCCGCACAAATTGCCACAACGCAGGCAGAGGCAGAAATTTTCACCATCATTGAGTCGATGCGGGATGTGCTGGTTATCGTCGCGCTTACCTGGTTTCTGGTGCGTTTTATCCGGCAGGCCGAAGGCAATATTATTGCTGCCCGCAAAGGCAAAGGTGAGCAGGTGGACGTCACTACGCTGGATGCTATTACCAAGCTATTGCGGCTTTCTGTGATCATTACTGCCGGGCTGGTAGTGTTACAGACCCTTGGCTTCAGTATCTCCGGGGTATTGGCCTTTGGTGGCGTGGGGGGTATCGCCGTGGGTTTTGCTGCCCGAGACCTGCTTGCCAATTTTTTTGGCGGTCTGATGCTTTATCTTGATCGGCCTTTTTCTGTGGGTGACTGGGTGCGCTCACCAGACAGGGAAATTGAGGGTACGGTAGAACATATCGGCTGGCGACTGACGATGATTCGTACTTTCGACAAGCGCCCTTTGTATGTACCCAATTCTGTGTTTGCCAACATCGCTGTGGAAAACCCCTCACGCATGACCAATCGGCGTATTTATGAAACTTTTGGTATTCGCTATGGGGATCTTGGTAAAATGCCCGCTATCACCGCTGATGTGGAAAATATGTTGAAAAATCATCCAGCTATTGATGCTACCCAGACGTTGATGGTGAACTTTGTTTCCTGCACGCCATGGTCGGTAGACTTTTTTGTATATACCTTTACCAAAACCACAGTGTGGGTTGAGTTTCATGCCATCAAGCAGGACGTACTATTGAAAATTGCCGATATCGTCGAACAGCATGGTGCGGAAATGGCCTTTCCCACCTCCACAGTGCATGTGCCGGATGGTATTGTATTGTCCAATGTGCCAGCAATGAACATTGAACCAGGTTAACTTTTGTTAAGGTTTGAATCGAGAGAGAGACCACTATGGCAAATAAACTTAATTGTATTAATGAGCAAGCACACAAGATGGTCGGCTTAGTGCCGCTTGAGTGGTGAGCCATCTTCCGGTAGGTCGATAAAGGCTGGCTTGATCGGGTTACCGTTGCTGCTCAGTGCCTTGATGGTTTCGTAGGCATGTTTGCTGCCGGTGTCATGCCACAAATCAAAGGCATGAATCGGGCTAAGGTGAGTGGTGTGGGTCTCATCATGCTGGATATCGCGCATGGTGTGCAAAATATCCATCAGGGTGACAAAATCTTTACTAAGATTTGAGTAGATGGTGTCTCGATTGTTGAGGTTTTCAAATACCTGCTGATAGGCGCTACGCCCCAGTTTTACAAAATAACTGACTTTTACCATCCGTTTTTCAGCGTGTTTGGGGAACAGACCGGAAAAAAGTAGGCAGTGATCACCCACGTCTTTGAGTTTCTGGCCGCGTTGAGCGCGTGTGTCGTTGCCCTGCTTGAGGTAATCGAGCGCCATGACACGTGACAGCATTTGAGGTTTGCGGGTGTAACGCATCAATAAAAAGACCAGGTAACACTCCAGTTCTTCCCCAAGGCTGTAACCAGCGGCATATTCTGCGTCGCTGACGAGTGCGTGCCACTGTGCGGTGGTGGTGGGTTGAATAACAAGTTCGCTCATGATTATCTCTCCTCCGTTAATTAGGCTATCGGCACAGAAATGGGGGTTCTTGACCTCTCGCGCGCGTTCTCGACGGTTGTAAGTGGTTAAATCGATACAAAATAGCCCTGTAGCGCGCTATACTTGGCCGCACAAAATTTAAGCCAATTCACCACCTTTAAATAGTAAAAAATTAGACGTGAAAGAAAATCAGACAATCGATAGTGCTACCTTTCAGGGGCTCATCCTGGGGTTACAACAATATTGGGCAGGGCACGGTTGTGTGTTGCTGCAGCCGTATGACATGGAAGTGGGGGCCGGCACTTTTCATCCCGCCACCTTTTTGCGTGCGATAGGGCCGGAGCCGTGGGCCGCCGCCTATGTGCAGCCGTCACGTCGTCCCACCGATGGGCGCTACGGCGAAAACCCCAATCGTCTGCAGCACTACTATCAGTTCCAGGTGGTGATTAAACCGTCGCCATTGAATATTCAGGAGCTCTATCTCGACTCATTGCGTGCGATGGGGTTAGACCTGCTGGAGCACGATGTCCGTTTTGTGGAAGACAACTGGGAGTCACCAACGCTGGGTGCGTGGGGTCTCGGTTGGGAAGTGTGGCTGAATGGTATGGAAGTGACACAGTTTACCTATTTTCAGCAAGTGGGCGGACTGAGTTGTGCACCGGTTAGCGGTGAGATTACCTATGGCCTCGAACGCATCGCGATGTACCTGCAAGGGGTCGAGAGCATCTTCGATCTGGTGTGGGCGGATGGCCCTTTGGGCAAAGTGACCTATGGTGATGTGTTCCATCAAAACGAAGTGGAGATGTCTACCTACAATTTTGAGTATGCCGATGTGGATGCGCTGTTTGCCGCGTTTGATAACTGCGAAAGTGAGAGTCAAAAATTAATCGAAGCGAGCCTGCCGCTGCCAGCCTATGAGATGGTGTTGAAGGCGTCGCACCTGTTTAATATGCTGGATGCACGCCATGCGATTAGCGTCACCGAGCGCGCGCGTTTTATTGGCCGGGTGCGAACCCTGTCGTGCGCGGTGGCGGAGACCTACCATGCGGCACGTGAAGCGTTGGGGTTTCCCATGTGTGGTGGTGATGTCAGTGGCGATGACGCGAAAAAAGCATCGTGAAAATAATTAATCAGTTTGAGTTGGGGATGGTCAACCGTGTCGGATAGACGTGATTTTCTTTTTGAATTAGGTACCGAAGAGCTGCCACCAAAGGCGCTGCGTAAATTGGGTGAAGCGCTTGAGCGTGGTGTGATCGAAGGGCTGAAAAAGGCCGTGCTCGATTATACCAAAATTCATTGGTACGCGTCGCCGCGTCGCCTTGCGGTGCATATTACCGAGTTAGTGAGCGCACAGGCGGATACCATCGATGAGCGTCGTGGCCCGGCAGTCACTGCCGCCTTTGATGACGAAGGTTTACCGACGCGCGCAGTGCAGGGTTTTGCAAAATCCTGCGGTGTTGAAGTGGAGGCGCTTGAAACACTCGAAACCAAAAAGGGTGCGTGGCTGGTATTTCGCAGTGCGAAAAAAGGCAAGGCGAGTCGCGAGCTGATGCCCGCGATTATTGAAACGGCGCTGAAGCAACTGCCGATTCCAAAACGTATGCGTTGGGGGGCGTCGAGCGTCGAGTTTGTGCGTCCAGTACATTGGTTGGTGATGCTGCTGGGTGAAGAGGTGGTGGATGCGACGTTGTTTGATATCAAGACCGGCCAGACCACGCGCGGCCATCGTTTTCATCACCCCGCTACGATCTATCTTGCAGAGCCTGCTGCTTATGCACCGTTACTGGAAAGTAAAGGGCATGTGATGGCTGATTTTACTGCGCGCCGCGAAGCGGTGCGTACACAGGTGATGGAAGTGGCGGCTGGGCTTGGCGGTAAGGCTGTGATCGATGATGTGCTGCTGGATGAAGTGACCGGCATGGTGGAGTGGCCTGTAGCGTTGGCGGGTAACTTTGAAGCGCGCTTTCTTGATGTGCCGCAAGAGGCACTGATCTCTGCGATGAAGGGGCACCAGAAATATTTTCACATGGTGAATGATGCGGGTGAATTGATGCCGCACTTTATCACCGTCAGTAATATCGCCAGTACCAATATGGATGTGGTGCGCGCGGGTAACGAGCGTGTGATTCGGCCGCGACTATCGGATGCGGTTTTTTTCTGGCAGCAAGATCGTAAGCAGCCACTAGCTAATTTGTCTGTGCGACTTGAGCGTGTGGTATTCCAGAAGAAACTTGGTACGCTAAAAGAGAAGTCTTCTCGTGTTGCGGCATTGAGCGCTGAGATTGCAGCACAACTGGGTGGCGATCGCGCACAGGCACAACAGGCCGGTGAGCTTTCTAAATGTGATTTGATGACTGAGATGGTCGGCGAATTCCCAGAATTACAGGGCATCATGGGACGTTATTATGCCACGCTTGATGGTGCACCTGCCGATGTCGCAGCGGCCCTTGATGAACAGTATATGCCACGTTTTGCCGGTGATGAACTGCCGCAAAATGTGATTGCACAGTCACTCGCGATTGCAGACAAACTTGATACGTTAATGGGTATCTTTGCCATTGGTCAGCCGCCGACCGGTGATAAAGATCCGTTCGCACTGCGACGCGCTGCACTCGGTGCATTGCGCATCATTATCGAAAAATCATTGCCGTTAAATCTGCAGCAGTTGTTGAAAAGTGCCGCCGCGCAATACACCTCGCAGGGTAAGGTGACGGTCGCTGATGAAATTGTCGAGCAGGCCTTCGCCTTTATGATGGATCGCTTGCGTGGTTATTATGTTGATAAAGGGATTAGTCGCGATCTGTTTGATGCGGTGTTATCGCGTCGCCCAACCGAGCCATGTGATTTTGATCTACGTCTGCGTGCGGTTGAGGTGTTTCGTAAACTACCGCAGGCCGAAAGCCTGGCAGCAGCCAATAAACGTATTAGCAATATCCTGAAAAAGGTTGAGGGTGATATCCCCGTTGCGATTGATCAGGCATTGTTAACTGAGACAAGTGAACAAACACTGTTCAAGGCGCTGTCTGAATTGAGCGGTGTGGTAACGCCACTGTTTGAGGCGGGTGATTACACTGCGGCACTCACTGAACTTGCGAGCCTGCAGGCGGCGATTGATCAATTCTTTGATGACGTGATGGTGATGGCTGACGATGAAGCGATTCGTAACAATCGCATCGCATTGCTCAATGGCTTGCATGGGCTATTTATGCGCGCAGCGGATCTTTCCCGCTTGCAGCTAGCGTAGCGATTTATGATGAAACTGATTGTGCTCGATCGTGATGGTGTTATTAATGAAGACTCGGATGCCTTTATTAAATCTCCAGAAGAGTGGAGCCTGTTGCCGGGTAGTGCCGAGGCGATTGCACGCCTGACCCATGCGCGTTACCAGGTGGTGGTGGCAACCAATCAATCCGGTGTGGCGCGTGGTTATTTTGATCTCGGGGTGTTGAACCGTATTCACGAAAAAATGCAGCGTGAAGTGGGCAGCGCAGGTGGACGGATTGATGCGATTTTTTATTGCCCGCATGGGCCAGATGATGGCTGCGAATGTCGCAAGCCGAAGCCCGGTATGTTTCAGG
>UOFQ01000013.1_pt1 | contig 14248 bp, 13 predicted proteins | sample 1988961 | NCBI WGS metagenome assembly UOFQ01 (sample SAMEA4712195, study PRJEB27164) | hydrothermal vent metagenome | biome: marine basaltic hydrothermal vent biome; feature: marine hydrothermal vent; material: mineral | place: Pacific Ocean | collected 2011-06-14/2011-07-23 | depth 1719 m | reverse complement strand
AGGAAGTTAAAGTACGGTGCGTGTCGGGGGATAGGTACACCGCAAAGGATCCGATTAGGTTCCAAGGTGGGGATGCTAACCTTTATGGGTATGTGATTAATGATCCAGTTAACTTTGTGGATCCAGATGGATTGGAGCCTAAGACACCTGGATTACTTCAAATGCTTTTTCCTGCACATACCGCGCAGTTTTCAAAGGATCCAATTGGCGGATCACCTGAGGCTCAAATTGAACATGCTAATGGGATAAACGCTCTTAGAGAAAGGGTGGGGGATGCTGCTTGGATGGGAGTGCCTGCTGGCCCAGTTTATATTGCTTTTCCTTTAAAACAAGCACTAAAAGAATTGATTGAGAAATTAAATAAGCCGGATTGTTAATTTTGAAGTCATTTTATAGGGCAATGAAAAATAGCGAAAGCATGGGCATAAATATCAATTATTTTGAAACTGACTAAATAGTATATGCGCTACGTGCTTACTTAGTTGATAAGGAAGATCACCTGCTATGGAGTTTTTGTATTCGTTTGCTCGGTTTTTTGGTTTTTTGATTATTAGGTATATGTTGCCAGTGCGCTGGCGGCGTGAGATTGACGACAGCAGTGACTTGGCTGCGATAATAGGGCTATTGTTCGTAGTTTTCATTGTAGTGTTATTTTTCTACTTAGTGATTAAGTTTCAATCTATATTGTAGAGAAAAAGGGGGAGCGCTCTACAAGGGCAAGGTATTCCTAGCCCAGGAAAAACTGAAAACCACAATATTTAGAATATTTAGGGTCAGTGTAAGAACCAGTTACGAATAAAATCCCGAAGCGATTAAAACAAAAGGCCCGGCTAGTGAGTCGGGCCTTTTGTTTTTTATAAAGTGGTCAAAACCAACTTCCCCACCGAGACCTCGACCTTGATCGGTGCATTGATCTCAAAGCCCGCCGCTTCTAACCACTGCCCCTGAATATTAATCCACGGCACTGATGAATAGACCGTGTGATTAAACGCGATGTGATGCCGGTCTTTAATGATGCGAGCGAGTAAACCGGGTCGGACCTCACCAACTAGTTGTATAAGCAGAATAAAAGTCTAAAATGCAGGCGTAAATAGGCCTTAATTGGCCCATTCTATGGGTGAAACCGTACCTTTCAAGGAGTGAAGGGAAATGCCAAGAGCGAATCGCTATTTTATACCGGGCCATGTCTGGCACATCACACAACGTTGCCATAAACAGGAATTCCTACTCAAGTTTGCAAGAGATCGTCACTGTCTGATTCACTGGTTATATCAGGCAACACGACGTTATGACCTGCGAGTACTGAACTATATAGTTACATCGAACCACATCCATCTGCTGGTGATGGATGATGGAAAAAGCAATATACCAAAAAGTCTACAACTCATAGCGGGATGCACAGCGCAGCAATATAACCGCAGGAAGCAACGCAAAGGCGCTTATTGGGAAGATCGCTATCATGCGACTGCTATAGAGGGGGGAGAGCACCTGGCACGTTGTCTTGTCTACATCGATATGAATATGGTGCGGGCTGGAGTGGTGTCGCATCCATCAGCATGGCTATGGAGTGGCTATCACGAAATCCAGACGTCACCACAGAGAAAAGGGATCATCGATCTTGAACTGCTCAAATCGTTGTGGAATCTAAAAGATATTATGGGCTTGCAAGCTCTGCGTCAGGGCTGGGTCGAGGAAGCATTACTGACAACATCAAATGAACGTAACGCCGACTGGACAAATAATGTGGCAGTGGGTGGTAAAGCATATATCGAGGCGGTAAAAGCACAACTTGGTTTAAAGGTACGGGCAAGGAAGATTGTATCGGCAGGTGAGGGGTATGCCATTCAGGAAGAGAATGCGGCATATAACCTCCATTTTGATGCTAAAAACCATTGATTAAGTAGCTATAACAGCTGTTTTTTGAGGGATAGTTGATTAATTTCAGTGGGTTGGCGTGGTCCGACCCGGTACACATCGATCTCAAAGCCCGGAATCCCACAAATCTCAGGCCCCCAGCCTAAAATCTATGCCTGTGATCGCCCACTGAGTGAGCAGATGCGGCTAAAAACAGCACTAGGTCAAAAGTTCGCGCAAAGTAGAACATCCGTTTCTGGTGCTCAAACGGATATTCGGTTTCGACAAAGTGCGTTATTGAGGATTAGCTAAGAATGCCAGGTGCATTCGACCAAAAAAGGTATGTCGAAATATCTTACTAAGAATTTCTTTAATTCTGTGATCAACATGCAATTCAGTTAAAGCTTGTAAATATTTAACGATTAGTTTAATGTTTACTTTTCAGGCGTCGAGTCTATCAGGGTGAGTAGTTACCTTTGTTTAGTATGAAGGGGCTGTTCTGGGCTGCCTCTGACTTTATTCTGGACGAAGTAGACAGAGTGCCCACGGGTATTGTGCTCTAAAGCGTTCTGGCAAGGTATTTACCATGATCATACCCAATGCTAAAAAACACACATCAATACCGATTATTCGAGAACAGGTTAAACCGGATAGTATTGTTTACACAGATACATGGCGAAGCTATAACGCATTGCATGTTTCAGAATTTCAATACTATCGGATTAACCATAGTCAATTGTTTGCGAACAAGCGAAAAAAAACACCCACCTTCTTAGACGGTGGATGTTTTTTATATAGCGAAATTTCATGCTCAAAAATCGATTGATAGCTGCATTGCTGCTGATTGTTTTAGTGATCCCGGCTGCTCATGCAGATTTACCCCTTACCATCGAAAACCTGCTCACTGCGGAACAACGTTGGCGTGCGGATATTAATGTGGTGTATGCAAACAGTGATCGACGTAATATCGATTCGTTGTTTACCACATTGCAGCTGGGTCCCAGCCAGTTTATCTCGGTGCCTGTTTCGGTGAGTCAGGCTCGACAAAATACCGATCTCTTAGCGCTCTCCATCGGAGTTCGTTATGGCTTGAGTCTGAAAACTGAACTGTATAGCCGGATTAGTGCCATTGGCCAAAATACTCGTACCTTCGGTGTCAATGGCGCCTCCGATGATAGTACACAAAAGTTCGGCGATGCCTGGTTTGGGGTAAACCATCGCTTTTCCGAAGACGATGCCACGCCGGCATTATTAGGCTTTGCAGAAGTGGCTTTGGCAGAAAATGTCGCGGCTGAAGGCAGCGAGCTGAAATACGGCAAAACAGGCCTGCTGGGCATCACCATTTACCGCGTCATTGACCCCCTGGTTTTAACGCTGACCACCGGCTATCGCTACAGTGCTAAAGTCACTGTGCGAGACCAGCGCATTAATAGCGGCGACATCCTGTTTTTTAATCCTGGTATCGCCTTCGCGGTAAACCACAAAGTGACCTTAACCCAGGGTCTGCAATGGCGTTGGCAGCAGCGCGATCAGATCAACGGTCAAAGCCAGGGTATCTTCATCACCCAAAGCAAATTAGCATTAGGCATTGGCTATGCCTGGAGCAAGCACACCACCGTACAAATAGATAGCCGTGCAGACATCACTGGTAATAGTGGCGCCGAAATCAGCATGACGGTTCTCTATAAGTTTCCCAGCCGATTTTCAGGAAAGCACGAACACTAAAAGGAGGTGCAACCACAACAGAGAAAAAGGAAAAACATAGTATGTAGTCAAGTCTTAAATTAAATATTTTTTAAAAGAGGGTGTGATTATGAAAAAATTAACAAGTACGTCTTTGATTTTTGCTTTTGCGTTATTGTTCAGCGCACAATCCGCTGTGGCGAATTCACTGGACGATAAAGATATGGCTTTTGCGTTTGGTTCGGGTAGCAGCATAGATATGCTCATGCTATCTGAACAGGAAATGGTAGAGACGGAGGGTAACATGACGTTTATACCTTTTCTTTCGGGTTTAGGGGGCTTTTTAATGTCGGTTGCCACTCAGGCCTGGACTGGAGATATGAGCACTTTTTTAGGCAATGCTAGAGGTGTTCTTGTAATGGGTATTACAGACGATCTAAATATTCTTTTAGGAGGAGGGGGTGGTATGAATGGTATGTAGTTCTTCATAAGTCATGCGCTGGCGGCCATGGATAGTGAAGCGAAGTCCGCTAGTCACCGAGTCGACTTTTGGCAGGGATGCCAAAAATCAACCACGAGGTAGGGACGCTATCAATTTTTTACACAGACGATGAATGAAACTCGCTCATGCGCAAAAAGCGGTTAATGATGCGCCATTAACTGATGGAGAAAAATTTGTTGAAAAAAACTCACTGTAGCATCGCCATCCTGTTTCTGTGCGGAATGGTGAACATTGGCATGGCAAGTGAGGCGTCCCTCTTCACGGCAACACTCCAGGGCCAAATACCGATAAAGACCTGGAAAGATTTGCGTGACGAAAAAATCGTCAAGCAGGACCTGGACTATTCCTGCGGCGCCGCTTCAGTAGCGACGATTATGAACGGTTTTTATGGTTTAGACGTTACCGAAGCGGAGTTGTTGGATAGGATGGAGGCCGACGGTACAGCCTCTTTTCAGGACTTGGCGGAAGTGGTTCAGGCTTATGGTCTCAAAGGCATGGGCATTGCGCTTAATTTTGAGCAACTTCACCAACTTAAAGTACCGGCCATCGCCTATTTAAAATACCGGGATGATGACCACTTTTCCGTTGTCCGCAGTGTGAACCCGGATGGTAGTATCAGTTTGGGTGACCCTTCCTGGGGCAATCGTCGTTTTACGCAGCAGCAGTTTCTTGAAATGTGGGAAACCCGGGGGGATGAAAATCTAAAGGGTAAAGTTCTATTATTATTACCAGATGGCATTGATGTTACGACAATGGATCGTTCATTTTTTGGTTTAACCGAAACTAATACCATCTCAGAAGAGATGTTGATCTTGCGATATTAAGGTTCTGTAACGAACATTGGTTGCAAAATATTTATCCAAAGCGCAATACATCGTCGCGATCAGTAGCGGCCGTGTTGCCTGTTGATGTAATTAGAGAGCGCTACGTGGCTGTTATTCATGTTGCTAACGATGCCGTGGATGTCACGTACAATCGCGCGCATCACTTGATAGACGATAGTCGGTTCTGATGAGATGAGCTGCTCGAATTTTGCTTGCTCAATGCAGAAGAGCTGAGTATCCGTGAGGGCACGTAGTGTTGCACTGGGCTCTTTGCCATCAAGAAAGCCCCGCGTACCGGTCAGTTCACCAGGGGCGAGCACATGCAGCTGTTCTTCTTGACCACCACTTATGGTCTTGACCACTGAGAGCTTGCCACTGATCGGTACATAAAGGGTGTGATCAACCTCGCCTTCAGCGATCAGTGCCTCCCCTGCTTTAAGGTGACGAATATCGATGATCGCGGCGAGCGTCTGGCACTGTGCTTCGCTCAGGTCTTTGCCAAAAGGGGAGTTTTTAACGATATTCAAATGGTTGTTCGGTTTCATGATGTAAAGTTGGTCTCTCAATGATTCAAATTTGATGCGCGCTCATAATAACGCACATGGCCCTGATTTCTTCCGACTGCTTCACACTCTTAAGCATGCTGGTAATAAGATCCCTGGAAAGTTAATTCAGAGTCGAATTTCAGGAAATAGTTCAAATTCGATTTTCAAATACTTTGGGCATCGCCTGAATTAAAGCGGTAAAATAAAAGCGGGAATATTAATCATACTAATTAACGACGGAATTCCTGGTGAATGACGAGAAATTGATGACTGTGACGGCCATCACTATTAATCTTTATGATGGCCGTCTTGTTTAGATCTTCAAAGGCCGAAACGGAAGCAGCCATCGAAGCCACTCTTGCCGGTCGTTATTCACCAGGGGCAGATGAAGTATTAAGGCGCAACCCTGTGGTTTGTTTTGCGCTATTATTAATGCACTATTTTTCGGGTAGCTGAGGCACGGTAATATTCATTTGATCACCAGTGAGCGCTTTCATAAAGGCTACCAATGCTTTTTTGTCACGCTCACTTAACTCTAGTGATGACTTTAAGTCTGTGCTAATGACACCAGCATTTTTGAAACCACCGGTGTCGTAGTGCTCTACTACTTCTTCCAGGGTGTTATAGGCACCGTTATGCATGTAAGGGCTGGTGAGGGCGATATCTCTCAGAGTGGGTGTCTTGAATGCCCCTTTGAGTGATGCCAGGGGTTCAATCGTGAAACGCCCTTCGTTGGTAACATTTTTTAGGCCGATGTTATGGAATTTGTCATCCGCGAAGTTGAAGCCGCTATGGCAGGCATCGCAGTTACCTTTGCCCTCAAATACCACAAACCCCCAGGCCTCTTCTGCGGTGAGGGCCTTTTCATCGCCCATTAGCCAGCGGTCAAAATTAGATTCGCTGGAGACCACGGTACGTTCGAATACCGCAATCGCTTTGCCGATTGAGGCGGCTGTGATGCCATCTTCTGGGTAGGCACTGTTGAACATTTTGACGTAACCGGGAATCGCCTTTAGCTCTACAACTAATTCATCCAGTGGTTGGTTCATTTCACCAGCAGCGACAATCGGCCCTAGTGCCTGTTCTTCTAGTGTGGTTGCGCGGCCATCCCAAAACTGAAATTTTTGATAGGCGGTATTGATGATCGTAGGGGTGGCGCGTCCTAGCACCTGCATACCGTGGCCGATGGCGGTTGGCTGGCCATCGGACCAGCCTAGCGCTGGGTTGTGGCAGGTGGCACAGCTAATAAAATTAGAGCCGGAGAGGCGCGGGTCAAAAAAGAGGTGTTTACCGAGCTCGATGCGCTCTGTTGTTGCCGCATTACCCTTGCCCTGTGGCACTTCGGTTGGGCGGGTGTAGGTCATCATGGAATCAAAGGTGGGCGTCATGTATTCATTTTTAGGCGGTGTAGAATTGCTGGCAAAGGCGCTACCAGCGCCAATCAACAGTGCTGTCGCGCTGATGAATGTTAATGCAAGTAATTTTGATCGCCTGCCCTGTTGAATCTGCCGCTTTTTCATATCCCCCACTCCCCATTGGTCATCGTTTTAGAGCGCGTTTAACATCCCTCCCCAGAGATTGTTTGACGCGTTGTTGAGTGGGTAACCTAGTATGGTCTATGTGATTTAGCAAGTGCTATTGTGGCGCTGGTAACTATGTGGGTTTTTGATTTCACTAGCGAGGTTAGATGGTGATGCATGAAAAGGTCTCAATTTATCTTAATAATAGCGACACGCTTATTTTCTACTGTGCTGAATAGTTACAAAAATAGTAAATAAAATTATGATTTTTCTCGCATTAATAGAATCTCATCTATCTTTTTAAAGGCCAGGTCAAGTTGTGCAAGCGGCGTGTAAAAATGTGGTGAAAAACGGATGCCAGCGCCGCGCTGTGCACAGATAATCGCTTCGTTCATCAGCTGTTGATAGAGCGCCTGTTGATCCACGCCTGCGGCATGGAAGGTGACAATGCCGCCGTAACGTCCAGGTTCTGCTGAGGTGAGTAGTGTCAACTTCGGGGTGTCATTAATGATCTGCATCATATGTTCACTACGTTCTAATAATAGCCTCTCGATTGCCTCAACACCTGTTTCCAGTATTAACCCCATTGCCGCATTGAGCGCGTGGATTGCGAGCATGTTGGGGCTGCCGCATTCAAAGCGGCGCGCGCTATTTGCGGGCTGCCATGCTTTGGTATCGTAGTCACCAATGGTCTCAATCATATGCCAGCCATATTGATGCAGTTTGAGTTGTTCACGCAATTCGGCACGGCAGTAAAAGAGTGCAAGTCCTTCTGGGCCGAGCATCCATTTGTGGCCATCGGCCATCACAAAATCTGCCTCGATTGCCTGTGCATCAAACGGTATCGCGCCGAGGCTCTGGATCGCATCGACACAGAATAAAATATCATTGGCACGGCAGTGATGGCCGAGTGGTGCCAGATCCATCTTGAGGCCACTGGCGTACTGAATGGAGCTAATGGTTAGCAGGCGGGTATTGCTATTCATTGCATTGATCAATGCCTGTTCTGGAGTAGTTGCTGAGTTGAGATCGACTTCGCGAAGTTCAACCCCTAATTGTTTGAGTGACTCCCACACAATGCGATTGGAGGGGAACTCCTGATCACTGGTAACGATGTTGTCGCCCGCTTGCCAGTCGATGCCGTAGGCGAGCACAGAGAGCGCCTCGGAGGTGTTTTTTAATAGCGCGATATCATCGGGCGATGGCGCGTTGATCAGGCGTGCAAGGCGCTGGCGTAGTTTTATCTCAGTGCCCATCCAGCGTGGGTAATGTTGTGCACCAACTTGTGTATTTTGTTCAGCAAACTCACTCACCGCGGTAGCGACACAGCGTGGCCATGGGGCGACTGCGGCGTGGTTGAGATAGGTGAGTTGCGCAATGTGTGGAAACTCATCTTTGTTGATTAACTCAGTCATCGCTGTTCCTTAATAGTTGATAGAAATACGATATCGTAAGCCAGTCAAAGTTGCGACTTAATTTCGGCGCCTGATGTTCATGGTGTAAACTACCGGGACTAGACCTTCAGTGTATTTAGGGCATCTCTATTAATTCATGAACACGCATCTTGAACCCCAAATCCGCCACAGCGGCGTTACAAATCTTGTCAGTAGGCCGGCTATTACCTGCGATTCGCGCCTTGCTGTGGCAAATTTGGATCTCCAATCTGCTGTGCTCAGAATTAATAGAGGTGCCCTTTAGTTGTGAGCTCATTCATTTCAGGTAAGGAAAATTAAATGGAAAAAGCAGATATCGGCCTCATCGGGTTGGCTGTCATGGGCCAGAATCTTGTTTTAAATATGGCGGATAATGGCTATAAAGTAGCTGTCTATAATCGTTCCGCTCAAAAAACAGATGACTTTATGGCGGGTGAAGCAAAGGACAAATCGATTGTGGGTACAAAAGAGATAAAGGAGCTCTGCGATAGCCTCTCTTCACCGCGTAAAGTGATGTTGATGGTGAAGGCGGGTGAGGTGGTGGATCATTTTATTGAACTGCTGATACCACACCTTGATGAAGGCGATGTGATTATTGATGGCGGTAATTCACTTTTCTCAGATACCCAGCGTAGAACGGTTAGCTGTGAAGCGAAAGGCATTCTGTTTTTAGGTATTGGTGTATCAGGTGGTGAAGAAGGCGCGCGTTTAGGGCCATCGATTATGCCGGGCGGCAATAAAAAGGCGTGGGGGTTGGTTAAGGATATCTTTCAGGCGATTGCAGCCAGGGTTGGGCAGGATGTCTGTTGCCAGTGGGTCGGTGAAGGTGGCGCGGGCCATTATGTGAAGATGGTTCACAATGGTATTGAGTATGGTGACATGCAGTTAATATGCGAGGCGTTCCATATTCTACGTGATGTATTGAAGCTAAAACCAGCGGAACTGGCGGAGGTTTTTGATGAATGGAACCGGGGTGATCTCAATTCTTATCTGATTGAGATTACCGCGGATATCTTAAAGGCACAGGAAAATGGCGAGTGGCTGGGTGACAAGGTGCTGGATACTGCGGGCCAGAAAGGCACCGGCAAGTGGACTGGCATCAATGCACTGGAGATGGGTGTTCCACTGACGCTGATTGGTGAAGCGGTATTTGCACGCTACCTCTCTTCACTTAAAGAGACGCGTATTGAGGCATCAAAGACCTTTGCCGCACCAGTGTATGACCTTGATATCGATAAGGCCGGTTTGATTGAGGCCGTGCGCGATGCGCTTTTTGCATCAAAAATTATCTCTTATACGCAGGGCTTTATGTTGATGAAAGAGGCTGCAAGCCAGTATCAGTGGAATCTGGCCTATGGTGATATTGCGCTGATGTGGCGTGGTGGTTGTATTATCCGCAGTCAATTCCTGAGTGACATTAAAGCTGCTTATGATAATAACCCTGAACTGGAAAACCTGCTGTTAGCGGGCTATTTTCAAAATGCAATCGTTAAGGCGCAGGATGGCTGGCGCAAGGCGTTGGTGACGGCGGTTCAGGCGGGTGTGCCGGTACCGGCGATGTCATCTGCACTCTCTTTTTACGACGGCTTTCGCAGTGAAAAATTGCCTGCTAATCTGCTCCAGGCACAACGGGATTATTTTGGTGCGCATACTTACGAGCGAACCGATAGGCCTCGCGGTGAGTTTTTTCATTCTGACTGGAAGAAGCTGGCGAATCAGAATTAATTTTTTAAGGAGGCAGGTGACCTCTATAAAGCGTTCTGTTTCTGGATTAGATATAACTCAACACGGCGATTACGTTTGCGGCCGTTGATGGTCCAGTGCTCGTCTGTGGGATGTCCTTCACCCCAGCTAACGGTATGCATCAGCGGTGTGGGTACGCCGATGTGGCGGAGGTATTCACGCACCACAAAGGCGCGTTTAGCAGAGAGTTTTGCGTTGTAAGTATTGCTGGCTATTTTGTCGGCAAAACCATTGATGAGCAGGCGTTCGACGGCCTCGTTATCTTGCAGATAAGCGGCAATATCATTGAGAATCAATTTTGCCTTGTTATCGAGTGCAGTGCCGTTATGGGAAAACAGCACGCTATTCAGGGTGATAAACTCAATCGGCTTTTCACGTGGAGTGAAGATATCGATGTTGGGGCGGATGGTCGGTTTGCCGGTACGCAATATGGTGCCGGACAGGTTGGCTTCGACTAAGGTGACCATGCTGCTATCTGCTGCTGTGATGCCGTGTGTGTTGTTCGTTTCAAGCGGGGCACTTTCAAGTGGTGGTTCACCAACGATTACGACCAGTTTGTCGTCACCCATGGCGCTCAGTGGCAGTAAAATAGTGACGATCAGCGCGCTGTTTTTAAGCCATTTTAGGGGTTTATCTCGGTTCATAATTGAAATATCGGCCGCCTGTGGGGTGGCCTTAACATCATTTGGACTATCTAAGGTAAGATGGCGCTGCTTGTTTTATTGGCAAAATTTATCGATAATTTTTGGTGTTGGAGTATTTGGCATGTCGCAACAGATTGATCAGGTTCGGGCCGTCATTTGGAAAGAGGGTGAGTTAAAATTGCTGGATCAGCGCCTACTGCCGCTGCAGCAGGTTTATATTACATGTGAGAATGTTGTGGCGGTTGCTGATGGCATTCGAGATATGGTGGTGCGCGGCGCGCCAGCGATCGGTGTGGCGGCTGGTTATGGCGTAGCGATTGCGGTTGCGGCGCGTTATGAGGTGAACCCGGATGGCTGGCAGCAGGCGATTGAGGCCGATTTAACGCTGCTGGCGGAAGCGCGCCCCACCGCTGTGAATCTCTTCTGGGCGATAAAGCGGATGCGGGTACTGATTACCACGCTTGAGGGTGATCCGCGTCAGGCAGTGATCGATGAGGCGTGCCGCATCGATGCTGAAGATCTGGCGGCCAATCACCGGATGGGCGAGCTGGGTGCGGCATTGATCGAGCAGCGCTGCGCGCTGATGACTCACTGCAATGCGGGGGCGTTGGCGACCGCAGGTTACGGCACGGCACTCGGGGTGATTCGTGCGGCACATGCTGCCGATAAGGTGAGCCAGGTCTACGCCGATGAAACGCGCCCGTGGATGCAGGGTTCGCGCCTCACTGCGTGGGAGCTGCTGCAGGATGGCATTCCGGTTACGCTGCTGGCTGATGGTGCGGCTGCGCATCTAATGAAGCAGGGGGAAGTGAAGTGGTTGATTGTCGGTTCTGACCGAATTGCGGCCAACGGTGATGTGGCTAACAAGATTGGTACCTATCACGCGGCGATTAGTGCTCGCTATCATGGTGTCAGGGTGATGGTGGTGGCACCGACCTCAACCATTGATATGTCGCTGGCAACGGGTGAGCAGATTCCGCTTGAGGTACGTGGCGAAGAAGAACTGCTGGCGTTTAATGGCCAGCAGGTGGCGGCAAGCGGTGCAAAGGCATGGAACCCGGTCTTTGATGTAACGCCTGCTGGTCTGGTCGATGCGATTGTGACTGAACGCGGCGTGGTGCTACAGCCCAATATGGAAAAAATGGCGGCGTTGATGGGCGACTAAATACCGTGTGTGTTTGTGAGTCATTTTATCAATAGTTTAATGGAGTCAGAACAATGAATTCGGATGTGTCCGGCTGGCGAGAGCACTTTGTTGCGATACGCAGTAATAAATTTTTTGAGATGGCCGTGGTGACCATTATTATCCTGTCGGCGATGATGATTGGTGCAACCACTTACGACATTGCCCCGCACTGGATGAGTGTGCTGAAGGGGTTTGATATTGCAGTCACGGTTTTCTTTTTGATTGAACTGGTGATTCGCATGGTGGCGGAGAAACGCCTGCGTGACTTTTTCAAAAAGGGCTGGAATATTTTCGATTTTTTGATTGTTACGGCAAGCCTGATACCGATCGACGAGAGCGAGTTGGTGTTGTTGGCGCGCCTGTTGCGTATCTTCCGCATGTTACGCCTGGTTTCAATGGTGCCAGAGATGCGTATCTTGATGGATGCACTGGTTAAAGCGATTCCACGTATCGGTTATGTGGTGATGTTGATGTTTATTATCTTCTATATCTACGGTGCAATTGGCAGCTTTCTGTTTGAGAAAATCAATCCGGTTTTATGGGGCGATATCAGCATCTCGATGTTAACGCTATTCCGCGTGGCAACCTTTGAAGACTGGACCGACGTGATGTATGAGACGATGGAGGTCTTCCCGTTTAGCTGGGTCTTTTATCTGTCGTTTATTTTTCTCACGGCGTTTGTATTTCTTAATATGATGATTGGTGTAGTACTGGATGTGATGCAGGAAGAGCACGAAAACCATAATAGAGAAGAGGGGCGGGGAACGGCGGGTGATATTGCTACGATCAAGCGTCAGACTGAGTCAATGGAGCAGCGCATGGTGCGCATGGAGGCACTGTTGGAACAGGCGGTTTTGCAAAAAAGCGGCTGAGGCTAAATCTAAATGAGATCCGTTGAGGGTGTAAAGTGAAGCTATCTCAGGAGAAGTGATGACTACACACCATGTAGTTGTGTCATCCGTGATTCACCACTTCCCTTGAGACATTTTGCGCCCACCTTGCGCGACTACAGCCCTGTAGGTTCGTCCTGTTTTCCGCTTCCTTGAGGTTGGGTACTTCCCTTTACCCAGATACATCTTCCAGGCTTTAATATACTGCCTTAGCGTGAATCGAGTGTCACAAAATTGTTAAATCTTAGACTTTTAATCGGCAAGTGGTAACTGTTTGAAAAGTAATGATAAGGTTAGCTTCTATGCGCTATCTCGATATATTGTAGCCTTTTCTTTGCACGGTTTTATTTGCATTTAAGCTGGGTTTACGATGAATTTTTTGCTAGCAACGAATTTTCTATTTGGCTAGCGAGAGTCTAATCGTTATATTGGGCTGTTACGATAACAGCAAACGGTTGAGCCGATGATAACCAGTACAGAACAGCAGCAACGATTAATGGAATGTTTTCCCTTGCTAGCTGACGCCCATCATGAATTCCTGAATAAATTCTTTCACAGTGCGACGCTGATGAATATTCCCGCTGCGCATACGATTGCATCTGAAGGTAGTGAGTGTGGGCAGCTGGCATTGGTGTTTTCTGGTTCGGTGCGTGTCTACAAGCTTGCAGAATCAGGGCGCGAAATTACACTTTATCGTATCAGTAGTGGTGATAGCTGTGTGCTAACCGCATCATGCATTATGAGCGGTACACCATTTCCGGCCATTGCAGAAACTGAGACTGATGTGGAGGCGTTGATTATTCCCTCTCAACAGGCAGCCGAATGGATGAGTGAAGCGAAACCCTGGAGTGCCTTTATCTTTGGCCTGATTTCCAGGCGGTTGGCGGATGTGATTACGGTGCTGGAAAATGTCGCCTTTCTACGGATGGATGAACGCATCGCGGCGTATTTGATTGCGATTGCATCGCAGGGGCCAGTGGTAAATATTACCCATCATGAAATTGCGGCTGACCTGGGTTCAACCCGCGAGGTGGTGAGCCGTATCCTGAAAGGTTTTGAGTCGAAGGGACTGGTGTTGGGTGCACGTGGCAAAATCACAATTAATGATCTACCTGGTTTGCAGGCCTATCAACACTAAAGGGCACCTCTATTACTTTATGATCACGCATCTTGAACCCCAAATACGCCACAGCAGCGTTACAAACCTTGCTAATAGGCTCGCTACGGTGTGCCCCTTTGGGTATTACTGACGATTCGCGCCTTGCGGTGGAAAATTTGGATCTCCAATACCCATGGGCACTCTGTCTGCTGCGCTCAGAATTAATAGAGGCGCCCTAAACAGTGATCTCTAATTGAGACCTTTACACGAGCAGTGATTTTGTTCCCTGTCACCAAGAGGTAGTACCACTCTTGCTAATCTGACC
>UOFQ01000098.1_pt1 | contig 14344 bp, 13 predicted proteins | sample 1988961 | NCBI WGS metagenome assembly UOFQ01 (sample SAMEA4712195, study PRJEB27164) | hydrothermal vent metagenome | biome: marine basaltic hydrothermal vent biome; feature: marine hydrothermal vent; material: mineral | place: Pacific Ocean | collected 2011-06-14/2011-07-23 | depth 1719 m | reverse complement strand
GCAGTTATCGTGGCGATGGCACCAGTAATAGACTGCTGGTATGTGGCAAGCCTGGATGCCTCTGTGTGCGATAGAGGTGCGAGCGCTGAGGCGATTGTTGCCTGTTTGCAGGCTGTATCTGACTCACTGACGGTTTCATCTTTTGACGATGTAGCAGGCGCGACTGCTGCAGCATTGGAAAATGCCTGCGCGGGCGACCGCGTAGTGATCTTTGGTTCCTTTTTTACCGTGGCGGCGGCTAAAACCTTTTTTGAGGATGTTGGGTGCTGCGCGGCGAATTGAGGTAAAATCCCTGCTTTGGGATTAGGAGGCTGTCGGACTTAGGAGATCGTAGCGAGGAATAGCCATTTTGTACCCACGGGGCATAGTAAAGTCCATTTTTTTGATCGTTTGAGGCGAATATTGGGCATATTCAACGAAAAGGATCGGAGAAATGGGTCGAAATGGCTTTTCCGCAGTAGATTCACCCTAAGTCCGACAGTCTCCCAGAGCATGGTTAAGCAAGTGCAATCGACGAAGTGGTATTAACTGGACTGGATCGACAAAATGCAGGAAAACAAGTTTAAGCAGCGTGTGGTGGGTGGACTTGTTCTGCTAGCGCTGGCGGTTATCTTTATTCCGATGGTGCTCGATTTCCGCAAGGATTACGATCAGGTGATTAACGGTACTAATATCCCGCCGAAGCCAAAAGAGATGCGTGTTGAAACTTTTGAGTTAAATCAAACGCCTCAGGCAAAAGTGCCAAGGTTAGCGGTGGGTGAATCGGTAGAAGAGACGCTAGCGAATCATCCGTTGGTGCAACAGAAACGCGCTGCAGATGCGGTTGCAGCTAAGGTATTGCCGCCACCTCCGGTTAAAGCGGTGGCTGCAGTGAAGCCAGTGTCAGAATCGTTGTCGCGTGAAGGGTGGACGGTGCAGGTGGGTAGTTTTGGTAATGAAAAAAATGCACGGGGTCTACGTGATAAAATACGCAAAAATGGTTTTACCGCGTTTGTCGATAGTGTGAATGTGGAAGGTAAGTTAAGCCATCGTGTGCGGGTTGGCCCTGCTGCTGATAAAGAGAAAGCAAATACCTTGAAAAAGAGATTACAGAAAGAGATGGGCCTGAAAGGGCTTGTGATCTGGCATCAACAGTGACACAGCAGTGGATGAATAGCGCAGGAGCCGTTAAGTAGTGACATTGATATGGCTTGATTATGTGCTTGTGGGCGTAATTTTAATATCGATGTTGATCGGTGTATTGCGTGGTCTGGTGAAAGAGGTGATGTCGCTATTAGGTTGGGTGTTAGCGGGTTGGATCGCGCTGCAATTTTCAGCTGAATTTGCACTGTTTCTGGGAAATTTTGTTAGCCATGACGGGTTGCGTTTTGCGTTGGCATTTATTGGCCTGTTTGTGGGTGTGCTGGTGGTGAGCATGCTGGTGAATCACCTGGTGACAAAGTTGATTCATCTGAGTGGCCTAAAAGGGATTGATCGCCTGCTTGGTTCTCTTTTTGGTGCCTTGCGTGGCGCTTTGATCGTGGTTGTATTAGTACTGCTAGGAGGCATTTCGCCGATGGCGGCGGAACCGGCCTGGTCGAATTCCATTGTGGTTGAATATTTTGAACAGGCAGCAGACTGGCTCTCCGATAATTTTGCAGGGCATATGGAACAAGGTGTCAAGAGTCAACAGATTGATCTCTAGTACACTGTCAGTGTACTAGTTAGTTGAAGTGATACAAATTCAGGTATTTTATTTTTTGATGAGGGTTTTCTAATGTGTGGTGTGGTCGGACTTGTCCAGAAGAGTAACGTGAATCAGGCGATCTATGATGCGCTGACAGTATTGCAACACCGTGGACAGGACGCCGCCGGAATCATGACCTGTGATGATGGCAAGCTCTATCTACGCAAACAAAATGGTCTGGTGCGTGATGTCTTTCATACGTCGCATATGATTAACCTGCAAGGGAACGTGGGTGTTGGCCATGTGCGTTATCCAACGGCGGGTTGTTCATCCTCTGCTGAAGCGCAACCATTTTATGTGAATTCACCTTACGGTATTGCGCTGGCGCATAATGGCAATCTGACCAATGCGGATGAGTTGAAAGAGGCTTTGTTTCGTGATGATAAACGTCACATCAATACTAACTCTGATTCGGAAGTACTGTTGAACGTGTTTGCACATGAGTTGCAATGTGCCAATAAACTGCACATCGATGCCGATGATATTTTTGAAGCCGTTCGTGGTGTGCATCGTCGTTGTAAGGGTGGTTATGCTGCCATTGCAATGATCACCGGGATTGGTATTGTTGGTTTTCGTGATCCTTATGGTATTCGTCCGGTTGTGTTTGGCAAACGCACATCTGACGTAGGTGATGAGTATATGATAGCGTCAGAGAGTGTGGCGTTGGATGCGTTAGGCTTTGAGCGTATTCGTGACGTTGAACCGGGCGAGGCTGTTTTTATTACGGCTGATGGTGAGTTGAAAACAATGCAGTGTGCTGAAAACCCAGTCTATGCCCCCTGTATCTTTGAACATGTCTATCTGGCGCGGCCTGATTCGATCATTGATGATATCTATGTCTACCGCGCTCGTCTGCGTATGGGGGAAAAACTGGCAGATAAAATCCAGCGTGATTTTCCTGAGCTTGATATCGATGTCGTGATCCCCATTCCGGATACCAGTCGTACTGCTGCGTTGGCATTAGCGAATAAGATGGGGCTACGTTATCGAGAAGGATTTATTAAAAACCGTTATATCGGCCGTACCTTTATTATGCCGGGGCAGCAGCAGCGTAAAAAATCGGTGCGACAGAAACTGAATGCAATTGAACTGGAGTTTAAGGGTAAAAATGTTTTGTTAGTGGATGACTCGATTGTTCGAGGTACCACCTCAGATCAAATTATTCAGATGGCACGTGATGCCGGTGCGAAAAGTGTCTACTTCGCTTCTGCTGCGCCACCGGTACGTTATCCAAATGTATACGGGATTGATATGCCGGCTGCTGAAGAGTTGATTGCGCATAACCGTACCAATGATGAAGTATGTGAAGTGATTGGTGCGGATAAACTGATCTATCAGGATCTTGATGATTTGATTGATGCGGTACGTGCGGGGAACCCTGCGGTTGAGCAATTTGATACATCATGTTTTAACGGCGAATATGTGACCGGTGATGTAACCCCTGAGTACCTGAGCGAGCTGGAAAAGGCGCGAGCCGATAGTGCCAAAGGGAAAGAGAAGCCTAAAGTGAATGTGATAGGTATGCATAATACGCCGTAGATTCTATTGTATCCCGCGTCCGGTATTGACAGTCATTGGGCGCAGGCGTAAAGTATTGCCTTGTATAGCGGTGGGTAACCACCGGGCGCCGATTTGAATATCAGCTTGCGGGCGCCTTATAAAATTCAGCTAAAGCGGGAAGAACCTGCTTTAGTTTTGCGACCTGGTGGGTTTTTTTGTGCCTGGAATTTCTTCTGAGTACCCATATTCACCTCGCTTTAAAATTTAATTTTGTGGGGATGTAGTCATGACAGAAAAAGATTTTAGTCAGTATGGTATCGGTACACGTGGGGTGCGTGCTGGGCAGCGGCGTACGCATGAAGGCGAACAGTCGGAACCGATTTTCACCACTTCCAGTTTTGTGTTTGATAGCGCTGAGCAAGCGGCTGCACGTTTTTCTGGCGAGGAACCGGGTAATATCTATTCACGTTTTACCAACCCAACGGTTAATACCTTTGAACGACGTTTAGCAGCACTTGAAGGTGGAGAGCGTTGTGTCGCTACGGCCTCTGGTATGGCAGCGATCACGGCGGCCTGTAGTGCGCTGTTAAAGAGCGGTGACCATATTCTCTCATCGAACGGTATTTTTGGTAGTACCACGATACTATTTAATAAATACCTGTCGCGGTTTGGCATTGAGCATCATTCGATTCCATTGACTGATCTGACTCAGTGGGAGGCGTCGATCAAATCGAATACTCGTATGCTATTTATTGAGACGCCTTCGAATCCATTGGCTGAAGTGGTCGATATCAAGGCGCTGGCGGAGATTGCTAAGCGACATGATTGCCTGCTGGTGGTGGACAACACCGTGTGTACTGCGGTACTGCAACGACCATTAGAACTGGGTGCAGATCTGGTGGTGGTTTCAGCCACTAAATATATTGATGGCCAGGGGCGTTGTGTCGGTGGTGCTGTGATTGGCAATGGTGAGTTGATTGAAGATGTTTACGGCTTTCTGCGTACCGCTGGGCCAAGCATGAGCCCGTTTAACGCGTGGGTATTCATGAAGGGATTAGAGACCTTGAAAGTCCGTATGCAGGCACATAGTGCCAGCGCATTGATACTGGCGAAGTGGTTGGAAACACACCTGGCAGTTAAGCAGGTATTTTATGCCGGGCTTGAATCACATCTGCAACATAAACTGGCCGCGCAACAGCAAGATGGCTTTAGTGGACTGCTGGCATTTGAGTTGAAGGGTGGACGAGATGAGGCGTGGCGTTTTATTAACGGCACAGCGCTGGTGTCGATTACCGCAAATCTGGGGGATGCAAAAACCACCATCACACACCCTGCTACCACTACTCATGGCCGCCTGTCGGATGAAGAGCGTGATATTGCTGGCATCCATCAGGGCTTAGTGCGTGTCGCGGTTGGGCTTGAGGATGTCGAAGATCTACAGGCCGATCTGCAACGTGGTTTTGATGCGTTGTAAGTAGTGCTTTATGATTTGGTAGATAGCGCGACCCTCTGTCGTGCCGGCTTGATGGCTATGATGTGGGCGAGGCGTTGATGCAGGCAAATGCGGGTGTATTTCTCGCAGCAAGTGGTGATTTGATTTCCACCGGCCCAACGGGTGCAAATGTAATGGATTTGATGATTGCCTGTATTCCAGAGAAGCTAGCCCCTATTTTAAAATGAGCAAGGTGCTTTAAAATGGTGCTGTATTATCAGGTGCTGTGTATAGAATAGGTGTGATGAATATCTTATCTAGCCTGTAGAATTATTGAAATTATCCGATATATTGAGTATTCCCTCCATCTGCTTCCCCGAGATTCTTACAGCATATGAGCATTGAAAAGCGTCTATTAGTCAGGTTATCTATCCAAACGCTTGGCGATGGTATTAATGCTTTATCTGATGAATTTTATCGCGCCCTTTTTCAGAGAAACCCTGGATTACGTGAGATTATGCCGGATGACAGGGCTGCGCTAAATAAAAAATTTTTCAACATGCTGGCTGTCTTTAAGGGGGTTAAGCACTTAGAGAAAATTGAAGGTTCCATTAAACAATTAGGTAAACGTCATTTTCTAAAATATGGTGCAAAAACGGATCATTTTGATGACATTCGTACGGCACTCCTTTTATCGTTAGAGATTGTATTAGCATCGAAGTTTGATGACAGGTTGCGTAGTGCCTGGGAAATCGTTTTTGATGAGGTTGCATCAATCATGAGTGGCGAGCCGTCAGGCGAGGGTTTAAGTGAGAAGAATATTCCCATGGAACCAGTTGCTGGTAATGATAACGGATTATTAGCGGAAGTTGGTGGCCGTGATGTTGTTTATGCGGTTCACCAGCGCCTTTATGATGTTCTATTTGATGAGCCATGGTTAGAGCGATTTTTCTATGGAAAAGAAAAATCGGTGTTAGTGCGCAAGCAAACTGAATTTATGGTCGCAGCATTTGGCGGAGACAATCATTATCAAGGGGATACGCCTGCCTTTGTTCACATGCATATGATGATTACTGAAGAGCAGTTAAGTATTCGCGAGATAGCTTTATATAATGCAATAAGGGATGAAGGGGTATCAGATGATCTGATTGTGAGGTGGTTGCAGGTTGACCGTAGTTTTTGGCCTGGTTTAATTAAGCAGTCTATCAGTGAATGTGTTTTAAAGTGCGCTGGACAACGCGCAATCGTGATAGAGAAACCCTTCGGGTATAAGGCACCTAAGAAGCGCTAAAATATGAATTATAGCTGGTGACAGTTCCTACATTCCAGAAAGAAAGCGTTCAATCAATTTCTCAGGGAAATTAAATCTTTCCATGTCATCTAGTGTTCTTGCCATTTTATAGAAAATTTTGTGGAATTTAATATCAAGTGTTTTTCGGTTGAATACTGCAAACTCAGCCTGCGGTACCTGGCTTCTTGTTTTGCCAACTGATCCTGGGCAAGCGAGAGATGCTTGATGATTAAGTGAAAATGTAGAATCATTGCTAAGTTTATCACCTGTTCTTGTTCGATAATAAACCGTTGAGAGATGTGAGTGGCCGTGAAAACATATCGGAATTCCACGTTCTTCTAAATTATTTAGATTGTCTTCGTATGTCATTTTATAGACATATGCGTTGAAGAATGTTTTATCGATAGGGGCACCGTGCAGTGCTAACCAGTTATCTTGTCGTATGTAGGGGGGGAGTTGTTCTAACCACTCTTTATGTTGACGAGATAGCTGTTCTATACTCCAGTCGACCACCCAGCGAGCAAGGTGAGAAAATCCCCTGGAGCTATTACCTGTGGCCACTGCGTTATCATGGTTTCCTTTTATGACGCTAAAGCCAGATTCAATTAACAACTGTATGCAGGTGTCTGGATGTGGGCCGTAACCGACGATATCACCTAGTACGATGCCATTTTTGATGCCAAGTTGATCGAGCTTTTCCAGGACAGCCACAAGGGCAGGTTCATTGCTATGTATATCAGCAATGACAGCCATTAAGTCATCAGTTTCGATGTTGGGTATCTGACTTTTAACGGGGTTAGTATCTATAGAGTGAGTGACCTGATTTTTCTGATATCTCAGGCTTTTAAACAGCGCCTGGCGAGACCTTTGTTGCTGCTCGTTGGCGATAAAACCATCTTTAATCTGTTCAATGGTGACTACAATCCAGTGACTATCATTGAAGTTATTTAATATGTGTTTTCGAATGTTTTCACCATATTTAGACCAGGCTGCTTCATCGAACTGGTTTAATTTTAGCAATAGGTGGCTAATGCTTGCGCTGAAGGTGGTGAAGTCATCCCAGTGATAGAGATCATCGTCCAGATAAAAAAGTTTTCCAGTGTCATCAATGGCAAAGTTTGATAAGCCAAGATCCAGGCGTTTGTCATGCTGCCTGGCAATCGAAAAATAATGCTCATTTATGCTAGATAAATAATCGAGGAATATCGCTGAACTGGCTGTTTCATAAGTGATATGAAGAGGCTCAAGAATTGGTGTTATGTTGGCAATGATGCCGCCTTTATCAGTGATAATAACAAACCATGTCTTTGCAGGGTGATAGACTGCATAAATGCGTTCTTGTTCGATTGTTTTAGAGATCCAGCGACGTGCTTCAACTACTTTAAAGTTGAATTCAGACTTTAATTTTACAATGTAATGTTCATTGGCAAAGATTCGTGTAGATGGTCGACCTGTGAACTTTTCGCCATGTTTAAGGTTTTCTTCTTTTTGGGAAAGTACATCGACAATGTGTTTAACATTAATCTGTTGTTCAACATCTAGCGCACCGATTATCTCAATGTCATGGCTGCAAGGTTGAATCATGGGTGTTTTTTCCTGGCCATGAAGAGAGGGAAACCTCCCCCTCTCCATTTTATGCTAGCGACTGCTTCTGAATAAGGGAAGATAGCGCGTTATGGGCAGAGTGGTTCGAGGTCTGGAAGTGCGCTTCGTAATGCAGCCCACCCCATCCCTAGATTAGTTTTATTTGAGGTGATTAAAACTGCTAATGCATTGGGTTTTCCGGGCACGGTTGACATATAATGAAATGTGTTAGAGGTTGACATCTGGACTTCTTTGATGCTGTTTTCCAATGTCTCTCCGCGTTGCTGAGAGAGTAATTTTTCAACACTTTTAATTCCTTTTCCTCTAAACATTTCTACTGCAGCTGAAGCGACGGCATCAATATATGTTTGAGTGAAGTAGGGTACGTCATGAGCCGCACCAAGTATCAGGCCTGTGGAAAGGTCTACAACTGCCACTCCAAGTGCGCCGTCTGCATCATTTAGAATTTTTCCGCAAATATCATTGATTGATGACATCTATGTTCTCCTTGTTGTATTTGTGTTGTTGAATAAAAAGCACCCATTATTATTTACTAGTCTGTTATGGCATGAAATTCATGCCATCACCCTTATGACTGAGTGGCGTCATAATTTATCTTGATTTGGTCAATCTGCTCTGCGGCACCGCGGGTGTGTGCCAATGTAAGGCCCATATTAGTTGTTGCTTTTGTAAATACGGTTAGTAATAGTGTTGGTCCGGCTTGCAGTACATAGATATTTCCATTGTCAGCTTCAACCATCAGGTTTTTTGTATCACCTCGTCCTGCTTCTCTTGCCATCGTGATACTCAGTGCTAAAATAGCGCTACTCATAGCAGAGAAGCGTTTTACATCAAAATTGTCAGGAAGTACCTGTGCCCAGGGAAGGCCGTCACTACTGGTGACAATGGCAGCTACAATGTCATCCGAATCATTTTTAAGGCCGTTTAGTGCTGACAATATCTGCGCTATGACTTCATCTGGCGCGCGTTGTCCATGATGCTGGTGCGTGACTTTATCAACAATTTCTGATGTGACATCCATGATTACTTTCCCCTGAAAAATATAATTACAGCACGGCCATTAAGGCATACACGAGATCTTTGACATCATCTTCATTTCGAGCGTCAATTTCTAATACCGGAATGGGGTAGCCTTTTTCTATAATGACATCCTGTACCTGTTCATACTTTGTGTTATCAGAAATATCAGCACGCGTAATGCCAATCACAGCACCTGTCTCCTGTATGAAATTATCAAATGCACCAAGGTAGAATTCGCAGTCTGCAGCAGGGTCTGGACTGGTTGCATCGACTAATAGTATTAATCCCATTCCGCCCTGGCATAGTATGTCCCACATAAAATTAAAGCGATCCTGACCAGGGGTGCCGTACAAGTGGATAAATTCACCATCCTCAAGTTCAATATAGCCATAATCCATAGCGACAGTTGTCAGGTCTTTTTTATCTAATGTTTCATCGGTTGCAGCAACATCGGTACCAATGACAGGGGCATCACTTAAGCAGGTGATGGCAGCTGTTTTTCCTGCGCCGACAGGGCCTGTAAATACAATCTTGTGTTCGCCTATGTGCATACCTGACTTTTCCTCTAATTTATCTATCCGGCAGCGCTAAGTTTTTTGGCAAGCCGAGCCAGCAGGCTTGAATTTTTCATTTTCTTTTTCTGGTAAAGCATTGTCGTATTGACTTTTTCATCAATTGCACTTAAACCGAGCGCGAATACAAGATTATAAAAGTCAGTGACGACTTTAATATCCAGTTGAGTAGCCTGTTGTAGCTGGTTTGCTGTCATTGATTCTCTGGTGAGCAGCGCGGACATTTTCAGGTATTCAGGGTGTTTTCTCATGTATTCACGTGGAAATCTGGGCATCGACTTAAGTTTTACAGGAGTGTCATGCGAATGGTCTGGTAAAATCACGCCCTCAGCGCCAACTAGTGCCGTATGCCAAATGACGGTATTAATTGGATAAATATTTACCTCGTTTTTTGAGGCTTGCTCATATTCGTCCGCTGCGCTAAGCATGGTTACTTGAGGGCGTGTCTCTTTTTCTCTTGCGATAATATGGATCTCGGGTAGTGTTGCGCGTGTTGCTACTGAGCGAGCGATACCGTTAATATAGAGTGGGCTGTATGGTGGGCACTCGAGTTTTACTAAACCATTTTTTTTACACACATTAATAAACTCATGTAATAAAAATGGCGTGTTGTTGGCTTGTGCTGGGGCAGGAGCAGGAGCGTGATTTTTAGTAGGTACGTGACTCCCAATTTTGATGTTTTTTTCGGTGCTTGATTTAAAGCGTTCACAGGATGTATTAAAAGCATTGACCAGGTCATGAATTCTTACAGGCCGTTCCAGCAGTCGAGTGCCTATAGTGGTTGACATGAATTTTTCTGCTAAAACGATTTTAACCTGGCTGGTGTTTTCTTGCTTAAGGTAGTCGGAGCCAGCATCGGTGTCGCTGTTGATGAGTATCAGCTCTCCAGAGAGAACACCATCAGGGAGTATTGCAAGTGTGACACCAGACACATCCACTAAATTTATGGCGACGGCCAGTATGGCCTGGTCTTGTTGTGTGAGCCCAATAAGGGAGATATTAATGCACCGCATAATTTTATTTCAGCAGCATTGCTGTTCCATGTTGAGTAATCTGACCAATCCGGATCACATTGCTATCTGGTTTACCTAAACTAATAATGTTTCTGATATCCCTGTCACGTTACTTTAGCGTCGGCGCTTAAATTCCTAACTATGCTTAACAGGTATAAATACCTGCTAGCTGGCACTTAATGGCAGCTCTGTATTGTGTTGAGGCGACTTTATTCTTCTTGTATGGCAGGTTAATTCTACTTGTCATATCTATTTTTTGTATCGACGCGCTGTCTATTAACTTGAGTAAACTATTTCCATTAGTGACGGGGTTTTAGTATGTCATTGTTTTCAAGGTATTTATTGTGAGTAAGGATTTGAAGTAAAGAGGCCTGATCTTTATGAGGTCAGATGTTAACCATTGTGCTGTAGTTGCTTGTCTGTTGATAGGCTTTCGTACTTTATCAATAACTATCCCGCTAGTGCAGGTGTTGAAACGTTGTGTTTTTACTGCTTTGCTTTGAAATAATGCAGATGTCAGTGCTTCGATGTTGCTGAGAAGAGTCTCTTGGACGCCTGACAGCAGGCACATCTAGCGGGTAGGTGGTGCAGTATCTCTTGTGAGTACTTAGATCGGTGAATCTATGGTCGTGTGATTACTGAAGATGATTAACCCAGATATCTTGCATAGCGGTTCCCGTCTGATTCCAGATGGCGATGGCATCTCCGTTGTCACCAATGGTTATTTGAGGGTTAATGGCACTACCCACACTGTCGTCTTCAATGAGTGAAGCAGTGGACCAGCTGTCTGTGACATAACGGCTAGCCCAGATATTTATCTGGCTACCACCCCCATTGGTCTGGCTCCATAGCACGATGGCATTGCCACTGGCATCGGTCGCTATTTGAGGGGTTGTTGTGAGCTCGCTGCTGCTATTTGAGACTAACTCATCATTTCCCCAGGCACCGTTAGCCGCTATGTAGTGATTGGCTCGAATAGCGCCATCTGCTGCATGTGCCCATACCACATGTGCATTGTTACTTGCATCTATAGCGATTTGAACACCTCTTGCATCACTGTTGTTTGTCTCTATAAATCTTGCGGTTTCCCACCCAGTGCCTACGGTATAGTGATTGGCTTTAATGCCATATCGGCCATCGTTAAGCTGGTCCCATACTGCAATAAGGTTGTCATTACTATCGAGAGCAATTTGTGGGCCATCTGCCGGGCCATTATTGCTGCCATTAATTGCCCAGGTTCCAGTGCTCCAGCTACCACCGACAGTATAGTGGCTGGAGTAAATGTTATACCCAAAGCCATTCGTTTGGCTCCACATTGCAATGGCATTATTGCTGCTATCGATCACAACCTGAGGTTTGATTGCCACTCCAGCTAGCACATCGATTATTGTTGCACTTTGCCAGGTGCTAGCTATGTAGCGACTGGCCCAGATGTCACTTGTCCCCCCGGCATTGATTTGCTGCCACACGGCTACTGCGTTGCCAGTATTATTCATGGCAATTTGAGGGTTAGTGGCTGAGCCAACATCGTCTATTTCAATTAATACACGGCCACTCCAGCTACCACCAGCAGTATAGTGATTTGTCCAGATGTTATTTCGAGTGCCATCACTTTGGCTCCATATCGCTATCGCATTGCCACTGGCATCCATGGCGATTTTTGGCATTACTGCGTCGCCTGTATCTGTTTCGAGAAAAACGGCACCGCCCCAGATGCTGCCTGCTGTGTAACGATTAGCCCAGATATTGGTCTGCAGCCCATCGCTTTGTTGCCACACTGCAATCGCATTGCCATTGGCATCAATCGCAATTTGGGGTAGCGAAGCCATTCCATTGTCATCATTTTCAATAAGTGTTGCGTCACCCCAGCTGAGGCAAGTGATTAGTATGTTATTAACATCTGTGCCATTGATGCTACCACTGCCGTTGGTGATATCGCAGTTCTGCCCCGATGGCTGTGTCATTATTGTGATCTCATAGTTTGTCCCGCTAGTGAGCCCGGTGCTGAACTCGAACGAAACGCCGCCAATTGCCAGGTCATCTGAGCCATTATTCTGTATCACCATTCCACTATTTGGTGCAATATTGAGGCTGCCACTGATCAAATAAGTGGGTTCAGGTGGTGGTGTGGAGGGGGGCGCCGGTGCAGGTGGAGCGGAGGAGCCACCGCTACATGCTGCCAGGGCGAGGCTAATAATGGAAAAACCGATGAGTTGTGTCTGCCGGCTGATAGTCATTGGTCTTACCTATTATGTGTCAAGGGGCTATTGCTGACGTGAGAATTATGAGAAAGGCTGTGTAATATATCGGCAAGTACAGCGAAATCTGGATATGAATGGTTTTGAGGAGAGCGGGCGAGCCCTGTTTTTTGAGAGCTATTTACATGCTATTTCTGTTGTTCAATCTCCAGTACCGCGCGTGTCATCTCTAAAATACTATCGGGGTTGAGTGAGATCGAATCGATGTCCTGTTTAACCAACCACTGTGTCAGCTCTGGGTAATCAGAGGGTGCCTGGCCGCAGATGCCGACATATTTCCCCTGTTTTTTACAGGCGGTGATTGCCATCTCAATCAGCCTGGTAACAGCGGGATTGCGTTCATCAAAGCCGCTGACGATGCCGGAGTCGCGGTCGATACCGAGTGTTAACTGAGTCAGATCATTGGAGCCGATTGAAAAGCCATCGAAGTGTTCCAGGAATTCATCAGCGAGTAGTGCATTGGAGGGGATTTCGCACATCATGTGAATTTTGAGTCCGTTTTCGCCGCGTACTAATCCTTCGCCAGCCATTAGCGCCAGTGCCTTGACTCCTTCATCGACTGTGCGCACGAAAGGAATCATCAGTGCGATGTTATTTAACCCCATCCGTTCACGTGCGCGCTTCATTGCGGCGCATTCGAGTTTGAAGCATTCGGCAAAGTGTTCTGAGAAATAACGATTGGCACCACGTAGGCCGATCATGGGGTTCTCTTCTTCAGGTTCAAATTGCTGGCCACCAATCAGTGATGCGTATTCATTTGATTTGAAATCACTCATGCGCACGATCACGGGTTTCGGGTAAAAAGCAGCGGCGATGGTGCTGATCCCTTCGGCGAGGCGTTTGATGTAAAAACTTTTACGATCAGGATAACCAGCACAAATGGTATCGATCTGTTGCTGTGTCTCTTTGTCGAGCAACTCATATTCAAGCAGCGCACGTGGATGCACACGAATGGTGTTGTTGATAATAAACTCCAGCCGTGCCAGCCCGACGCCACTGTTTGGCAGGTGCGAAAATTTATACGCCTGCTCGGGGTTGCCAAGATTGAGCATGATATTGGTTTTGGGCTTCCTGAGTGTGCTGAGGTCTATCTCTTCGACCTCAAACTTTTGTTCGCCGCGATAGACATAACCACTATCCCCCTGAGCACATGAGACGGTGACCATCTCGCCGCTGCGTAGTGTTTGCGTTGCATCGCCACAGCCGACAATTGCCGGAATGCCCAGTTCGCGTGCGATGATGGCGGCGTGGCAGGTGCGTCCGCCTCGATTGGTGACGAGGCCAGCGGCGATCTTCATCACCGGCTCCCAGTCGGGGTCGGTGATATCGGTTACTAATATCTCACCCGCTTGCAGCTCACGCATCTGCGACGCTTCAAATATGACACGAGTCTTGCCAGTGGCAATCTTTTGTCCGACGCTCTTGCCCTGAGCAAGTATTTCACCTTCACTTTTGAGGGTGTAGCTGCGGTGTACGTTGAGGTCTCGGTTGGCCTGCACGGTTTCGGGCCGCGCCTGTACAATAAAGATCTCACCGGTATTGCCATCTTTGGCCCATTCGATATCCATCGGGCGGTCAACCCCTGCATGGTCGGTGTAATGTTTTTCGATGATCATCGCATCGCGCGCCAGCTGCAGTACCTCGTCATCAGTCAGCACAAAACGTTCCTGCTCTTCACGCAGTACATGCACGTTATGGGTCGAGATGCCTGCAGTGGGGTCGCCGGAGTAGATCATCTTGATCGCCTTTTCACCGAGATGGCGTCGCAGGATGGGGCGGTGGCCTTTTTCCAGGGTGGGCTTGAATACGTAGTACTCATCGGGATTGACCGCCGCCTGTGCGGTGTGTTCACCGTGGCCGTCAGCGGCAGTGATGTAGAGCACGTGACGAGAGCCGCTTTCGGCGTGGAGGGTAGAGTGTACAGCAG
>UOFQ01000034.1_pt1 | contig 14457 bp, 12 predicted proteins | sample 1988961 | NCBI WGS metagenome assembly UOFQ01 (sample SAMEA4712195, study PRJEB27164) | hydrothermal vent metagenome | biome: marine basaltic hydrothermal vent biome; feature: marine hydrothermal vent; material: mineral | place: Pacific Ocean | collected 2011-06-14/2011-07-23 | depth 1719 m | reverse complement strand
TTTTGCGCACCGATCGGTCATCGCCAGATCAACGGTGATTATGTTGAAAGCTGGCAACCACAACAGATGAGTACAAAAGCACTGCATCGCGCGCAGGAAATTTCTGCCACCGTGACCAGCAATCTCGGCGGCCGCGGCATCTTTGGGGTTGAGCTTTTCATCAAAGGTGACCAGGTCTGGTTTAGCGAGGTAAGCCCGCGGCCACATGACACCGGCATGGTGACGATGAGTAGCCAGTATCAAAATGAGTTTGAACTGCATGCCCGTGCCATTCTGGGCCTGCCGGTATCGATTGAGATGAATGTCGCCGCGGCTGCTAGCGCGGTAATCTACGGCACAATGGATGAAAAAGGAATTGCCTTTGAAGGGGTCGATAGTGCGCTACAGGATGCGCAAACTGATCTTCGACTATTTGGCAAACCAGAGGCCTTTGAACAGCGGCGCATGGGTGTTGCACTTGCTTATAGCAGTAGCACCGATGATGCGAGACGACGTGCAAACCATGCAGCCGACCAAGTCAAACCGATAAAAGAATAACAGCTCTTCATCGGTGACTTCGGAACGTGCATCCACACGCCGAAGCCACCTCATTCAAATCACTTAAGCCTTTTCAAGCGCCTGACTAATATCGGCAATGATGTCATCCTGATGTTCAATGCCGACTGAAATACGCACTAACGCTTCACTGACACCCGCAGCCTTTAACTCATCAGGGCCTAACTGACGATGCGTTGTCGAAGCAGGGTGACAGGCCAGGGATTTTGCATCACCAATATTAACCAGTCGTAAAATCATCTGCAGCGCATCAATAAAACGACCACCCGCCTCTTTACCTCCCTTAATACCAAAACTTAAAATACCCGATGCCTTGCCTTTGGTGATTTTATTCGCGGTATCTTTATAAGGGCTATCTGCCAGTGTTGCGTAATTGACCCATTCGATCTTCGGGTGGTTTTGCATCCACGCCGCAACCGCTTCAGCATTTTCACAATGGCGCTCCATACGAAGCCCCAGTGTTTCAAGCCCCTGCAAAATCAAAAAAGCGTTCATTGGTGAAATTGCTGCACCCATATTACGCAATGGCACCACACGGGCACGACCAATATAGGCAGCCTCGCCCAGTGCCTCGGTATAAACCACGCCATGATATGAGGGATCTGGCTCATTCAACATTGGAAAACGATCTTTATTCTTCACCCAGTCAAACTTGCCTGAATCAATAATGATACCGCCGATAGATGTACCATGACCACCAATGTATTTGGTAAGCGAATGCACTACGATATCTGCACCAAAATCAAAGGGACGGCATAGGTAAGGCGTTGCAACCGTGTTATCAACAATCACCGGCACGCCATATTGATGGGCGATGTCGGCCAGCCTTTTAATATCGACAATATTACCGGCAGGGTTTCCGATGGTTTCACAGAATACGGCGCGTGTTTTGTCATCGATCAATTTTTCAATGCCATCAAAATCATCATACGATGCCATCCGCACATCAATGCCCTGGCGTGGAAAGGTGTGCTTGAATAGATTATAGGTACCACCGTAAAGCTGGGAGATAGAAACAATATTATCACCCACTTCTGCGATGGTCTGAATCGCATAGGTGATGGCCGACATACCCGAGGCCAGTGCCAATGCACCAATGCCACCTTCCATTTCAGCCAGGCGCTGTTCCAGTACCGACGAGGTAGGGTTCATGATCCGCGTGTAAATATTACCGGCAACTTTTAGATCAAACAGATCTGCGCCATGCTGCGTATCATCAAATGTATAACTGGTGGTTTGATAGATTGGAACCGCAGCAGATTTTGTGGTCGCCTCAGATTCATACCCATGATGTAAGGCCAGTGATTCCAGCTTCATTCTTTCTCCCCTTCAAATGATATAAACAATAACGACGGTACTATTTTTCTACAGCTTTATTTATTCGTAACTACTCAGCGAGTAGTTGAAATTGACAGTAACTGCGCAGATTGCCCCTGAAATCCGTCAGTTTAAGGCGAAAAATGTGAGTTTACAGGTGTAAATGATCATTTTTTAACGCAGAAATGGTGGATCTCAGGGGTGAGCTGAGTAGTTACATTTATTCAAAACCTGTTTTCAAACCACTCTTCAATTCTTTCGATGTGTCACGCATACGCTGCTGCATATCACGCTGCTGCTGCATCACTTCATCCATGTTGATCTCAGGCATGGCATCAATCTGCTCCTGAATAGGCTTCACTCGATCAGCAAGGCGCTTACGCATCTCAGCACGACTCAACAACTCATAACCAGCAGGGATCGTCATCTCTTCATTGGTTAACATGCTATGTTGATTGATATGTGTAATCTCATGCGTCACCAACCCTTCCCTGTCCACTGAACGCATTGGTAAACCTTTTTCAGCATATTCATCATCCACAATGTCGGCTGCGGCCTCGCACATCTGCTCTTCACCAAACAGTGATGCCATGATGATGGTATCCACCCCATCGGAGCCACGCGCCATCGCTGCGACAAAGTTTTTCACAATTTCATTTTCGGTCGCTGCTGGTGCCAGGTACTCATCAGAGCAGTGAATGGTGTCGTTAATCATCACGCGATAATGGACTGTCGTAAAACCATTCACCACTGGGCCTTCGCCCTGCTTTAACAGTTCAACCTTCGGCATCATGCGATCTTTGATAGCGCTGGTAATATGTTCGCTGGTGGCAACGGCCGACTCAAGGTCGATCACCACCCCTTCGAGATGATTAACGGTGTAAGTTTTGCCACTGGCAAGATCCATCAGCAGGTAATCATCAGCCGAACCGCTATCGATCCGTGCACGCGTCGCTTCAATACTGACCTTGCTATGCATCTGATGTTTATTAACACTTTCAATCACCACACCGGCATTTACCGGAGATGCGATAATAACCGTGGATGCCGCCATTAAAAATGGCGCTATCATCAATCTGGATAAGCTCACAACAATCCTCACTACTAATTAAAAGAGACCTTTGCACGAGTCTATTTTCCGCTCCAGCTGCGTTATAAATGATATCAAAACAGTCATTTACCTAGTGTAAACTCCGCTTTTTCGATCATTTATGCCTTACTGGAACGAAAACTAGTTCCGTGCAAAGGTCTCTAAAACCATTCCGCTAAACATAGATAACGATCCCGTTTAATACAATCAAACAGGGTGCGCACATTGTGCGCTGCTTAGTCTAGCATGAGAAAAGTATTAGATTGGAAGACTATCTTAAGGGTACCTCTATTAATTCTGAGCACAGCAGACTGGAGATCCAAATTTGCCATAGCAAGGCACGAATCGACGATAATACCCCAAGGGGCACACCGTAGCGGGCCTATTAGCAAAATTTGTAACGCCGCTATGGCGGATTTGAAATTCAAGATGCGTGTTCATGAATTAATAGAGGTGCCCTTGGTACAGAGCATCGGATAATCATCCATTGCCAGGGACTTTACCAGAAGAGGCTTGCCGTCTCAACAAACTGAATACCGGCTTCGCCGATAATATCTTCACGATCAAATGTATCTTTCTTTAGCCCCGTCGCAAGCCATACCGCACCATCAATCTCTGTCTCAGGCACCTTAACTTCACAAAAGGCCCCCAATTCCGACTGGTTAGCCAATACATTCGCAATATGCACAATCGCGGCCTCCATCTTGGCTCCTTTGGCTCCCCCTGGCTGGTGATGAAAAGCGACCGCCTCCTGTAAGCTCTCGGGCAATGACCACTGTTTTAGCAATTCCCCACCTAGATCTGCATGGCTAAAACCCAGCTCCTCAGACTCTATCGCAAATAGCATCTCTTCATCGCCATTAGCGGTATCCAACATTCGTTTCGCAATATCAGGCACACGGTTATAAATAACCAGACTACCGATATCATGCAACAATCCCGCAATAAACAGGCGCTCGGTGTGCAATACATTACAACGTTTGGCAAGCAGGCGGGAAATGATGCCGCAATAGATACTATGTCGCCAGAAGGTATCCATATTCACCACGTCATTAGGAATAGCAGAAAAAGATTTTACCGCAGATACCGCCACCACCAGACTGTAAAGCTCACGCAGCCCCACTACTGCCACGGCGCGTGAAACCGTATCGATGCGCGAACTAAAGTTGTAAAAAGGGCTGTTGACGATTTTAAGCAGGCGCGCCGTCAGACTGGGATCCTGGCTAATAACCAGCCCCATATCGTCTGCGGTCGCCGTTGGAGATTCCATTAAATCGAACACCTTCACATAGACATCAGGTGGAGAGACCAGACCTGACACTTCACCGAGCCAACGTGATGAAACCTTGCTTACAGTCGCATCCTCTTGATATTTAAGAACATTCATCTCGCTCACTCAATTCTCCAAAATTTAAGCGCTACGCGCGTGCCGTCACACAAAACATACACTTTATGATATCGCTCGCTAAACAGAATTATTGAGTGTGGAGTCACAATAAAAAGTAAATAATTCTGCTATAAATGGCTAGTCAGTAGGGACTTTCAATTTTTCAGGATCAGAATTATGACAACCAATAGAGATTGCTCCGTTTCGCCCCACCAACAACGTGATACCCAGCCAGCCCTTTCTAACAGGGAATTTCAGGAACAATGCCTTGCAGCAGCAGAACGTTTTTCCGAGCACTTCATGTCAATCATTGATGGTCTTAGCGAAACGCTCTATCAAATGGCTGACCAGGCCGATGAGCATGAATTGCGTCGCCTCTATTTTAGCGCGCTACAAGAGCTCTATAGCAGTCGCAGTAAATCTAAAAACAACTTCAAAAAGCAATTCCTTGCTGCTATCAAGTCTGAAATGCAGCTACGATCCAACAGTCAATCCGCTGCTCTATTTGCAAATGCAGCCCTTAGGGGCATAGAACAACTCACAAAGACACCCCCTCAGCCCGAGCCTCAGGAGGAAACGATGCCTAAACCATCCACTATTAATCAGCACGCTGACGATAAATATAGTCGCATGGCCAGTTCGCTACCTAAAGGCAGCTGGGTCGAGTTCCACTACCCAGATTCAGCAATACTAAAAGCTCGTTTTACCTGGGAAAACCCTGTGACGGGGGTCTATCTATTCATTGACCGCGATGGTAGAAAAGCACCCGATAGAACACCAGATGAGCTTGCGACTGCATTTCGTAACGGCCATGCATCACTCATTCAAGATGCCGTTCAGCTTGCTCGTACTGCTAGCAACAATTCTTGCTAACTCGCATTGATTGACTTCCATTAACTTCACTGGCAGACTGCGCGTCATGAACAGAACTCTGAACAAACCGATGTGCATCATTCGCGTCCAGCAGCCTAAATGGCTGGTGGCGATTAATCATGCGCGCCTGAAAACAGAGAACCTGATGTAACAATAACCCTCATCAATCTGTTTTATCAAAAAGGCCGCTGAATGAAAATTCCGCGGCCTTTTTTGTTTTTAAACTAAAGGAACCTCTGAAACAATCATGATTGTTTTATGCTGGCTGAAATTATTTCAGCTCAGCCTTAATTCGACCCGATTTATTCAGCGGCTCCTAAAAAATATGGAGAAATAACCGTGCAAGTTCCCGCCGCCTTCGCGGCCGTCGTACTCATCTGGTCAACCACGCCACTCGCCATTCAATGGAGCAGCGAAGGTCAAGGCTTCCTTTTTAGTGTTTTCAGCAGAATGATGTTGGGAGTGGTGCTGTGCCTGCTTATTGTCAAGGTGATGCGCATAGCACTACCATGGCATAAAAAAGCATGCGAGGCCTATCTGGCCGCGACTGTTAGCATTTACGCTTCAATGTTATGTGTCTACTGGGGCGCGCAGTATATCCCTTCTGGGGTCATCTCTGTGCTGTTTGGCTTAACACCCATTGTGACGGGAGTTTTGGCTGTCATCTGGCTAGGCGAAAGTAAATTTACGACAACAAGGATCATTGGCCTGTTACTGGCCGTAGCAGGACTAGCCATCGTCTTTGGCGCTGATTTTTCACTCGGTGAAAAAGCAATGCAGGGTACCTGTGCCGTACTGCTTTCGATCGCCCTGGCCGCGGTGAGTACGGTGTGGCTTAAACGTACCAATACAGGCTTTTCACCTGTTGCGATCACCACTGGGGCATTGATCATCTCAACGCCACTTTATGCACTGACATGGCTGTTATTTGATGGCCAACTACCCACTGAAATCCCCGCACGCGCACTCAGTGCCACTGTGTATTTAGGTACCATTGGTTCTGTTGCTGGGTTTATTCTGTTTTTCTATCTGCTGAAAAATATGGAAGCCAGTCGCGCCACATTGCTCACGCTAATCACGCCAGTGCTAGCGCTATTGCTTGGACACGCGTTAAATAACGAACGGGTTGGAATCGAAGTGTGGCTTGGTGCAGGAATGATTCTGGTCGGTTTAATGAGCCACGAATGGGGTGATATTTTACTCAAAAAAAACAGCGCAAAAATTATAGACCGCTGATGCAGTCTAACCATATCCAGGTAGCCTTTCGCTGCCTGGTCTTTTTAACACCGCTGCCAGTTCGTTCAATTACTCGCGCTTTGCAATGGCATGCTACTACGCGCAGCACAGGCATAGAAGACCTTGATGGCATAGCTATGCGGAGTATCTTTCCAAAGATAAGCGGCAAGAATAGTGTTAAGCATACTGGTAGAGTATTCATCTCCCATCGCAACATGCATCGACGAGTTCAAGCTTAATCCTAACGCGTGCTCAGCAGGCACTCCTAAACGAGAGTTAATCACTGAATCCATTCCAACCATCGCCTGGCCATAACAGCTATTTTCTGCTATTCCAACCACATGGTTATCGAAAGCCTGGGAACTGCCTGCCAATAACATCAATACTAATCCAGCGAGCGTGTTTATTGTCTTTTTCATTGTAAACGCCTCCTGCGTTACCGGGGGCAAAAAAGCCCTAAAAAAATAACAACTCTTATAATTGTTATCGGCGTTTACAATTTTTGTTTTAGCTAAATATCATCCGTTAACTATATATAAATATAGACTATTTTAATAAATATCTTATTTCACCTGGTGATTACAGCGGCATATCAAAATGCGGCTCCTGCAATGAGAAAAACGCCATCATTAACATAAAAAAATTAAAGAGAGAGAGAACACCTGGCACACGCAGCGCAATAACAAAGCTCTTTTTGTCAATCCAGTTTCGTAACGGATTCATCTCCGCAACCAGATGGTTTTTTTGATGTAACTGCAACACCCACTGCTGAATCGCTTCAGGTCGTTTAACGAAGTGCCAGCCGGTCACTAGAAAACAGACCGCCATCAATAATGTTAACAGCTCGTTCATTACACTCCTCTCAATTACATCATCAACCAACGCTCTTTTTGAACACTACAAACCATGCGTATTACACACTGTGTGTATATGCCAAGCAAATCAGGTTCGCCATACTCCCTCTCATGCGCGTACAATAATAACTTAACCATCATTTAAGAAATGTGACAAAACTAACTATGCCGTGGCAAGAACTTACATTTGATGTATCTCCCGCCGAAGTCGATACCCTCTCAGAAATTTTATGTGATGCGGGCGCCGCCTCTGTGACATTCAAAGACAATGCTGATACACCAATATATGAACCCGCTGCCGATGCAAGTGATTTATGGGCCAGCACTTGTGTGGTTGGTCTATTCGCTGCCGAGACAGACTTTGATGCTGTGCTCGCACTAGTCCAGCAAGCAGCACTATTTTCTACCTTGCCACCTTATCGTATCACCGAATTAAAAGAACAGCAGTGGGAGCGCCTCTGGATGGATGAGTTCAAACCAATGCGTTTTGGTGAGCGCCTATGGATCTGCCCAACCGAGATCATGCCGCCAGAGCCCGATGCGCTGAATATCATGCTCGATCCCGGCCTCGCCTTTGGCACCGGTACTCACCCCACCACCGCGCTCTGCCTGGAATGGATCGATCAAAATGATCTCGACGATAAAACCGTGATCGACTTCGGCTGTGGCTCTGGTATTCTTGCCATTGGTGCCGCAATGAGTGGCGCCACCTCAATTGAGGCGATCGACATCGATCCCCAGGCACTGCTGGCCACCAACAGTAATGCCACCCAGAACAATATCGCTTCAAAAATTACCACAGCACTGCCCAATGAATATAATAAACTACCAGCAGTTGACTGCCTGCTAGCCAACATCCTGGCTAATCCAATCATGAAACTAGCCGACTATTTCTCGACACTGGTAAAACATCACGGCATTATCGTGTTGTCGGGGATTTTAAGTGAACAGGCAACACAGGTGATTAACAGCTATGAAAAATGGTTCGAGTTTCAGCCCATCGTCGAAAAAGAGGGGTGGGTACGACTTGTCGCCACCCGCAATGAGCAATAACAACACCCGTCATTTTTTAAACATAGATTGACCACAGGAACGCGACAGAGATAGATGTTTACCCAATGCCCACAGTGCCATACAAATTTCAGTATCAATGACCGGGATCTTACTGCCGCTGGTGGCAAGGTACAGTGCGGAAAATGTAGCAACACCTTTAATGCACTCTACACGCTTTCAAAACACCCACTAAGCAGTAGTGAGCCAGCTGAAATCCTGGAGATCTCATCAATTGACCGCCTTAGCAATGACAATGTTGCCGAAAGTTATCAGCTCACCGATACACCCACACCACAAACAGCCACCACATCCAGAAGGCAGTCAGCCCTAAAGTGGGGCGTGCTTGGCATGCTCTTATGTGCGCTGCTCTTTACTCAGGCAAGCTATTTCTTGAGCGACAAACTAGCGCAGGGCTACCCAATATTACGCCCATGGCTCGAACAGTTTTGTGCTGCAAGCGGTTGCCAGCTCTCACTACAACGCGCAACGGATAAAATTAGTATCATCAATCGCGATGTTCGCAGCCATCCAACGGTTTCCAGGGCGCTATTGATCAATGTCACGCTGCAAAACAATGCCAGTTTCACTCAACCTTACCCGCAACTAAAGTTGAGTTTTTTTGACATCAACCATACCCTGCTCGCCACCCGCGCTTTTCAACCAGATGAATACCTCTCACAAGAGATTGATATTAATAGCGGATTCCCGGCAGGCAAACCATTAAGCGCCACCCTCGAACTAATCGACCCAGACAAACAGGCCATCAATTTCGAGTTCGAACTCAAATAATCGACTAAAAAAGCAACAACTTCTGCTTTATCCCCACCCCCAGAGCAGGTATCATGTGTCACTCTGAATTTCCCTCTAAATTACCCAGACCGAAGGTGATGGAAATCGAAATATCGCGCTAAACGAACATGCAAATCGGACCCTACAAACTAGCTAATAACCTGATGCTCGCGCCCATGGCGGGAGTCACTGACCGCCCATTCCGCCAGCTCTGTAAACGGCTAGGGGCTGGTATGGCTGTGTCTGAGATGATCTCATCGAATTCACTGCTATACGGCAGTGCAAAGACGCTACGACGCGCTAATCACGATGGCGAAACAGAGCCTCGTTCTGTACAAATCGCTGGTTCTGACCCCACCATGATGGCCGAAGCGGCCAAACACAACGCCGATAATGGCGCTCAAATCGTTGATATCAACATGGGTTGTCCAGCAAAAAAAGTCTGCAATGTGATGTCTGGTTCAGCACTACTGCAAGACGAAGACCTCGTCGCTCGTATTCTCCACTCAGTGGTTAATGCCGTTGACATCCCGGTGACACTCAAGATTCGCACCGGCTGGGATCTGGAAAACCGCAACGGTGTCGCCGTTGCACGAATTGCCGAACAGGCAGGCATTCAGGCACTCGCGGTACATGGTCGTACCCGCGCCTGCGCTTATCGCGGCGAAGCTGAGTACGAAACCATCAGCCAGATCAAAGAGGCGATCAATATCCCAGTGATCGCCAATGGCGACATCAATACACCGGAAAAGGCAAAATGGGTACTTGAACAGACCGGCGTCGATGCCATTATGATCGGCCGTGCAGCTCAGGGCAGACCATGGATCTTCAATGAGATGAACCATTACCTTGCGACTGGTGAGCACCTCGCTGAACCTTCTATCAAAGAAATAAGCACCATCATGCTCGACCACCTTGAACGCCTGTATGAATTTTATGGCGAGTACATCGGGGTTCGCATGGCGCGCAAACATATCTCGTGGTATAGCAAAGGCCAAACTGGCGGCGGAGCATTTCGCCAGCGAGTCAATCGTGTCGATAGCGTCGAACAACAACTGACACTCACCCGTGAATTTTTCGAGCAACTGGAAGAAGCAGCGCAGCAAAAATCAAAACAACCTAACCTGGAAGAAGCCGCCGCATAATGAAAACAGACAAACTGGAACGTCGCAAACAACCTATCAGCGCTTGCATCGACAGCGCACTGGAACGCTTTTTTCACGACCTCGATGGGCACCAGCCTGCCGACCTCTACCGCATGGTACTGAGCGAAGTAGAACAACCACTACTCAAGGCCGTACTGGATTACACCCGCGGCAATCAGAGCAAGGCGTCCGAGATTCTGGGCATCAACCGCAGTACCCTGCGCAAAAAGCTTGAGGCCTACGATCTCAATAATTAATCGAACTGAATCGATATCGAGCCAACTTAAATGCGCCGATATCAATTCAGCCCTGTTTCACCCCAAACTTAAAGATCACACTAGCCATGACTATTAAACGCGCGCTCATCAGTGTTTCGGATAAAACCAACATTCTAGAATTTGCCCAGGGGCTGCAAGCGATGAAGGTAGAGATACTCTCTACCGGCGGCACTGCCAAACTACTTGCTGATGGAGGTGTCACAGTGACGGAGGTCTCCGACCACACCGGTTTCCCAGAGATGATGGATGGCCGCCTTAAGACCCTTCACCCGAAGATTCATGGTGGCATTCTTGGTCGTCGTGATGTTGATGGCGATGCAATGAAGGAACACAACATCGCACCGATTGATCTAGTGGTGGTCAACCTCTACCCCTTTGAACAGACCGTCGCTAAACCAGACTGCGATCTACCACTTGCGATTGAAAATATCGATATCGGCGGCCCAACCATGGTACGTGCAGCGGCCAAAAACCACAAAGATGTCGCGATCGTTGTTGATGTTAATGACTACGCAGAGATATTGGAAGAGATGGCAGAAAACGATAATAAACTCAGCCATGCGAGCCATTTTTCACTGGCGGTTAAGGCCTTCGAGCATACTGCGGCCTACGATAGTACAATCGCAAACTACCTTGGTAGTATCACCGATGGTGGCGTTTCAAATAAAAACCGTGCGACCTTCCCGCACAGCTTCAATACGCAGTTCATTAAATCACAGGAGATGCGCTACGGTGAGAACCCACATCAAAAAGCCGCATTCTACATTGAAGCACATGCACAAGAGGCCTGCGTCGCGACGGCAGCCCAGCTGCAAGGCAAAGCGCTGTCATTTAATAACATCGCCGATACCGATGCGGCACTCGAATGTGTCAAGCAGTTTGAAATGCCCGCCTGTGTCATCGTTAAACATGCCAACCCTTGCGGTGTTGCGGTCGCCGGTGCATTGATCAACGCCTATGACAACGCCTATAAAACGGACCCAACCTCTGCCTTTGGTGGCATCATCGCCTTCAACCGTCCACTCGATACCGAAACGGCTCGCGCCATTATCGACCGTCAGTTTGTTGAGGTTATTATCGCACCCTCTGTCACGGAGAGCGCTTTGGCGATCATCGCTGAGAAAGCAAACGTCCGTCTGCTCGCCTGCGGTGAATGGCCATTAGAACGAACCGTATCACTCGACTACCGCCGCGTGAATGGCGGCATGTTGCTACAGACGTCTGATTCAGCCATGGTGAGCGCCAGCGACCTCAAGGTCGTTACCAAAATCACGCCATCTGATGAAGTGATGAAAGATCTGTTATTTAGCTGGAAAGTGGCGAAGTTCGTAAAGTCTAACGCCATTGTCTATGGCAAAGACCTTACCACAGTAGGCGTTGGCGCGGGGCAAATGAGCCGCATCTATAGCGCCCGTATCGCGGCGATCAAGGCAGCCGATGCCAACCTGCAGGTGAAAGGGTCCGTCATGGCGAGCGACGCCTTCTTTCCTTTTAGAGATGGTATTGATGCCGCCGCTGAAGCGGGCATCACTGCAGTGATTCAGCCGGGCGGCTCAATGCGAGACCAGGAAGTGATTGATGCGGCTAACGAACACGGCATGGCGATGGTCTTTAGCGGCATGCGCCACTTCCGTCACTAAAGCGACAATCAGTCCTGCGGGCGATGTTAATGCAACCTCGTCCGCGCGCTGCGCCAACGCAATAACAACCCGAGTAGTGCAAACAGCCACACCATTAAACCACTCGCCCCGACACCACTCTGACCAACACTGCTAAAGGTAAAGGCGTAAACCTCAAAGCCAGAAATCTCTTCGTTCCCTAGCTCATCAATAGAGAGAAAGCGTAATACCGACGCAGATGAAATTGCAATCGGCCCAGTGTACACCCGCGTCGCTCCGCCGGTTCCTACCTCAGATGGTGTTGGTAATCCACCACCAATCGTATAATAAGTACTATCCTCTCGACAGCCAGAACCAGTCGCCGCTGTCGTCACACCTGTGGGCAGGTCACTAAAACCAGACGGCGTATCACCATAGTCATAACATTCCAGCACCACATGGATCTCTGAGGTAAATACATTATCATTTGTATTCGGTGTCGCATTTGTTTCAGGGGCACCAATATCGATATAGTAGATCTCACTTTTCACACCGACACCAGGAGGGGTGAGCGCCTCACTATTGCCCGCCCTGTCTATTGAGAAGTAGCGTAATTCAATAAAACCATAAAGTCGTGTTCTCGGAATAAACTCAGCCGGAATCTGATCCAGCATAATGGTTTTTCGGCGCACCGCTTCAAGTACAATATGATTCTCTGACCTGTCCAGGGCCACCTGAATCAATGGCACCTGAGACGCAGTGATATAAGTCGGCGGCGGTGCAAGCGACGCAGGAATATCAGCTAATGAATAGGCCGTTCTTGAAATTGAACCCAGCGTAATCTGAGTCAGATCAAGGTTATCCGCACCGATATCTGCAAACGTCTCAGCGCCATCAGGGATATCAGCAGGCGCAATAACGTTCGACAATATATTCCCTGCAATTGAATCAATCTGAATGGCCGCTAAATCTACATGTTCAAGCACACGTGCCAGGTCGATACTATTGCGCGCAACGGCAATATCTGGGATATCAGCCAACGTAAAGGCATCCAGGTCGATACGAATTGCAGCCTGCTCAACCGAGTTCACAATATCTGCCAATGTCATCTCTCTAAAGATATCCTGCTCATCACCAACAAGATCTTCCAGCGTGTAGGAATCAAGCGGCAACAGCTGTTTTGGTGTTAGCGGTAATGTATATAGCTGAGCATCGCTACTGGGAGTACCATCCTCATTGTGTGGTGCTGAACCATCCGTAGTGAAGTAGGTATTATCACAGTTAGCACCACCACTATCTTCACATGCCAGGGCAATTACGATGCCCGTGTTTGAAATTTCCTTATAAGTATCTCCATGTAATATGTCTTTTAAGATAACATTTGGCTGCACTGCTGTCGTTGGATAGTCAATATCAATACCATAACTCGCCGAATTAATTTCACTCACGGTGCCATGCGCATCTTTTGCAAAGAACTTCACCTCCGTATCATCTGTATCATCTGTAATCGATGTTACTCTAGGGGGAGGTGGTGGCTCAGGTGGTGCGGGTGGCGGCTGAATATAAAGGTATTCAGTATCAAGCTGGGTTGGCTCATCACTACCGCCAATTGTATAAAAAATGCTGCATGGCCCTGCTGTGCTGTTATGGCCACACGAAAGAATTACATCCAATGGAGACGTATTGTAAAAACCACCCACAACATGATTGGTCACGGTAGGGCGTGCAGTATCAAAAACAGCCAGGTGCTTTCGGTCAGTATCATTAGGCGCAGTACCAAGCCTGGTAAAATCACCACCCACAACCATCAGAGAATCATCACTGTTTCGACCCACCGCATAAACCGCGTTGCCGGTAGAGATATCAGGGTTCCATTCAGTTAAATTATTAGGTGTAGCCTCATCAAGGTTAAATCGTGCAACATGATTTCTTGCAACTTCACCCACCGTTACATCCGTAAAATTTCCACCTACCCATAACATTTGATCATCACTAGACAGCTCAAGCGAATTAACACTTTCACCTGTAAAAATATTGGGGGCTACTTTTGGATCTGTAGGTTCATCATATGTTACAACATTCCACTCATTACTCTCATTAGCTTCAAGCGCTGCAATATGGTTTCTTGTATGAGGGCTTCCTGCCTTACCATCACTAATCGAAGTAAAGTCACCACCAAGGTAGAGCGTCTTATCATCTCGACTCAACGCTAAACTACGCACGATGCCATTTACATTATCCACTGCCCATAGACCATCGATAGACAAGATCGGAAGAGCGTC
>UOFQ01000126.1_pt1 | contig 14497 bp, 19 predicted proteins | sample 1988961 | NCBI WGS metagenome assembly UOFQ01 (sample SAMEA4712195, study PRJEB27164) | hydrothermal vent metagenome | biome: marine basaltic hydrothermal vent biome; feature: marine hydrothermal vent; material: mineral | place: Pacific Ocean | collected 2011-06-14/2011-07-23 | depth 1719 m | reverse complement strand
GGTTTAATTCAATCGCATATGTGATTTTGGTGCTACTTTGGGTAATATGCGAGGTACGATTAATCACTGAATATTGATAATGATGAAAATGCCCCCGTTTTTACTGCTGATCACCATGCTATTTTCAACATTGCTGCCTGCATCTTTGATGGCGGACGACGACGCTGACTTTGCGCGTTGGCTGGTGGATTTTAAACAGGAGGCGCGCGAAAATGGCATTTCTGATGCAATCCTTGAAGAGGCCTTTGCGGGGGTGAAACCCAGTCCGCGTGTGGTGAAGCTGGACCGCTCGCAACCGGAGACCATTCAATCCTTTCAGGACTATTTTGAGAAGCGAGTCACCCCTTACCGGATTGAACTGGGGCGACAACAGTACCGTGAAAATCGTAAATTGTTCCAGCAGATCGAAGCGCGTTTTGGGGTGCAAGGTCGCTTTATTGCCGCTTTCTGGGGGATGGAAACGAGTTACGGGCGTTTTAGTGGCGGCCATTATGTGATTGCGGCATTAACGACACTGGCTTACGACCCGCGCCGCGCAAAATTTTTCCGCAAACAGTTGATGGACGCGTTGACGATTCTGGATGAAGGGCATATTACCGTCGATAACATGAAGGGCTCATGGGCGGGTGCAATGGGGCAGACGCAATTTATGCCATCTACTTTTCGCGCCTATGCCATAGATGGCGATGGTGATGGAAAGATTAATATCTGGGAGTCTAAGGCAGATGCCTTTGCTTCGGCGGCTAATTACCTCTCCAGCATTGGCTGGCGTGGTGATCAAACCTGGGGACGCGAGGTGCTGTTGCCGGACGGTTTTGATCAGGCGCTGATTAAAAACAAGACAAAGAAGTCGCTTGTACAATGGCAGGCGCTGGGGGTGCGTAAGTTATTTGGTGAAAACTTACCAAAGCGCGATTTGGTCGCGGTGGTGGTACAGCCTGATGGCCCAGGTGAGCGCGCCTTTATTACTTACCCTGCTAATTACAGTGCCATTCTGGACTGGAACCGTTCACATAAATTTGCAATCTCTGTCGGCTCGCTGGCCGATGCCATTGCACGTTAACTGAATTATTGATAATGCCCTCTTTCATTGAGTTACTGCTGTTGTGCGGGGTGGTGATGGCTGCTGCCTTCTGGTGGCGAACCAATGAGCTCAAGCAGATCGCCTATCAAGTTGCGAGACGGCGCTGTGACGAGAGTGGTGTGCAGTTTCTTGATGACAGCGTGGTGCTCTCTAAAGTGAGATTACGTCGTAATGATGAGGGCCGTATTGCGCTCTTATGTCATTTTAGTTTTGAGTTTGCTACTGTCGGCGATATGCGTTATTGCGGTGAGCTGCAGTTCCTTGGACGGCGTTTGTCGGCTGTGGAGATGGAGCCGCATAAACTTTAATGTACGGTGAGAAATGAGAAAAATTGCGTTGCTTGTTGCACTGCCGCTATTTGCACTGCTTGCCGTCGCTTTGTTGCCATTCTGGCTGGGTGGGGAGATAGAAAAACAGTTGCGGCTGCAGAGTGAGCAGTTCCAGCAGCAATGGGGGTCGTTGCCGGGTATTTCATATGAACTTAGCCGCTATCAGCGGGGGTATCTTTCATCGGTAGTGGATACTCGCGTTACCATTTCTCCGCAGTCAATCTATCCATTAGCTGTATCTGACTCATCACTAGTCGAGACATTTACCCTTACCTTTAGGCACAAGGTCAGTCACGGTCCATGGATTGATAATCGTTTCTCATTGAGCTTGATGAGTAAAATTGAGACGTTGTTACTGCCTGTGGATGGCCAGGATACCAGCGCGGCATTTTACTTTAGTGAACCGGCTGCTGTTATGACGAGCTGGCTTGAGTGGAGTGGCGGCATCTGGGGCAACGGTGCTATCCCTGCTTATCGTGGGCGCGATCATACTGGGCAGTATGATGTGAAATGGGGGGGCTTCCATTTTAGTTTTGAAGGTGACTGGCTTTCCCGGCAGGTTAAGGGGCATTTTAATGCGCCTCGATTTGAATTGGTTAATGCCGCTTATGGGGTGACGATAGGCGGGCTGTTTGGCAATTTTAATCACCTGGCATCGCCACAGTTTTCTTTACTGGGTAATGGCGAGGTTAATTTGAATCTATTTAAACTGCGTGCTGAAGGTGAAGAGGGCGTACCGCTGTCATTTATTTTACGTGATATGGGTATTGTGCATCATGAGCTTCAGCGTGGGGCCGTGATGGATGTGGTACAGGAGTTTGAATTTAGGTTATTGCAAATCAATGATGTGAAACTTGATAATGGCGCGCTTCACTTATCACTTAATAACCTTGATGTTGCTATCTTGAAAATGATACAGCAGCGTTATGCCAGCCTTGGCCCGGTACAGCGAGCAGACCCCAAGGCTTTGCAGCAAGCGCTGTTACCTCTGTTATCAGAATTACTCATGCAGGCACCTTTTATCGATGTTAATAAGGTTGAGGTTGCGACCGTTGACGGGGTAATGAGTGGGCGATTTAAGCTGGGCATTGATGAAGGAGTAGATGTTCTCTCGACCATTCAATTACCAGAGGGGCTGGTGCGTTTACTCTCTTTGGCTCAGATTGAAATAGAAATAAAACTGCCTGCGCCGATGATCGAACAGCAGGCTCGTAAAGCGGTGCATGCTAAAATTATTGAGCAGTTGCTGGAGTCCGAGCAGACGATGACAGCAGAGAAGATGACGAAACAGACAGCGCGTGCGGTTGAGCAGATGTTAGCGCAGTTTGAAATTCAGAATATTCTTCGCCGTGAGGCGAACCATTACCGCGCAAAGCTACGTTACCAGAGCGGGCATCTCTATTTAAATGGTGTGCCCGCGGATAATTTCCTAAGCCTGTTACCGTCGCTTAAAGAGAGTTAGCCTTTAACTGAAAGTTCAAAATTTGAGCGCTCTCACGAACGGGTGAGGGGGTGAACTCTTTACCAGTACAAACATCGAGCAGATCTTGCTGTTTCTTTCCTAACTGTTGCGTTGATTGCCACATCATGCCAGTAATCTCGGCGAGCGCTTCGACTGGGCTGCTGCGCTGGCGAACGAGTTCTATTTTCCACTGCATACCCTGTAGCTTTCTTTGTAGGTTTGCGGGTGAGTTCTGGATGAACTCATTGAGCAATTCGGTGCGCATTGTTTCGAAGGCCTGGGGGTCTTGTCGGGCGAGTTGAGCCCAGTCGCTGGCCTTATCCTGAAAGCTAGTCATATGTTCTGGTTCACTATTCATTAAAAATTTCAAAGTTAAAATAAGTGTACTATATTTTATAGCCGATTGCTAAATGCCGTTATTTTAATTTATTATATATAACAATGACTTATCTTTGGTTTTTGTTGTGATGACAATTTTTCGTTGTTATTGGTTGCCTCTCCTTTGGGGGAAGCAGTAGTGCAGCGTTTTGAACCTGATGCCTCAAACAATAATGTTGCCTGTAACGGGCTGATAGTCTTTAGAAACAGTGTGGTTCCTTAGGATATGGAATACGGGTGCTGAGTAAGTTGTGTTTAGATGAGCTTTGATTTTGCGCTGTCTTAACAGCGTAGAAAACCACTCATCGCACGAATCATATAATTGTGGTCTGCTGCCCCTGCACTTTCTCGAATGCTGTGCATTGCCCACATGGGGTTGCCGACATCGAGTGAGCGTATTCCAGTTCGTGCCGCTGACATCGGCCCAATAGTGCTGCCACAGGCGAGGTCACTTCGATTGACAAATTTCTGATACGGGACTTTTTCATCTTCACAGATCGAGACAAACAGCGCCTCGGTATGGGCGTTTGTAGTATAACGTTGGTTGGTATTGATCTTGATAACCGGACCGCTATTGATGATGGGCTGATGCGCTGGTTCATGTTTATTGCTGAAATTGGGATGCCATGCATGTGCCATGTCTGCACTGAGCATATAACTATGGGCGATTGCCTGGTGATGGCCCTGCGCACTGTCATCAAGCGTAGTGCTGATACGATGCAACACATCGTCCAGGAAGCTGCCGTCAGCCCCTTTGGCACTACAGCTACCAACCTCTTCGTGATCAAAGAAGGCGATGACCTGTGTGGCGTCGCTGGCTTGTGTTAGCGTTTCTGTGAGCGCCTGCAGTGCGGCGTGGCATGATGCCAGGTTGTCGAGTTGGCTATTGGTGATGAAGGCCTGCTCAAGACCAAAGAATGCCCCTGGTTGAGTGTCGTAGGCTGCGAGCTCCCATGCGAGAATATCGTTTTCAGTGACCTGTAGTCGTTCCGCAACAAGTCCTTTGAAGTTGACGCCGTGTGGGCCGGGTTGGGAAAAGATGAGTGGTAATTCATCCTGCGCATTAAACTTAAGGCCGCTTTTATTGACCTCTCGATTAAGATGAATGGCAAGATTGGGCAGGCGTACAATTGATTCATCAATGCGTAATAGTCGAGACTCAAATGCCTGTGCGTCACTGCCTGTTTTAACGCTGACTCGCCCTGCTAGTGATAGGTCTCGGTCGGCAAAAGTGGCGAGAATGGGGCTGCCGTAGACTTCAACCCCAAGGCGTAAGTAAGCCCCTCGTTTCTGTTCAGGGTTGGGTTTGATGCGAAGACCGGGTGAGTCTGTGTGTGCCCCAATGATGCGATAGCCGCTTTCACTCGGTGTCTTTGACCCTGTGACAAAGGCGATGATCGAGGATTGATCACGGATGGTGTAATAGCGCTCTCCGCTGTTTAATTGCCACACCTCTTTTTCTGAGAGCGCTTTAAAGCCATGGGCCTGTAATAAGGCGACGGTGGACTCAACCGCATGCCATGGGCTTGGGCTGTTATCGATATACTCCAGGAGTTGTTGCGCCGGGGTCATTTGTTTCTCGTAGGTGATGCTCTGTGAGCGACTAATCTAATATGAGTCTAACATCCGGGGATCTTTGCACGAGTCTATTTTCCGCTCCAGCTGCGTTATAAATGATCTTAAAACAGTCATTTACTTCGTGTAAACTCCTTTTTTTTCGATTATTTATGCCTTGCTGGAACGAAAACTAGTTCTCGTACAAAGGTCCCATCTTATGTGTTCAAGATTTGGCAGATCTTGATTGGGAGGAGGGACTCATAATGCATCATGTTCTTCAGGTTTTATTCCACCTTTATTTATCGAGTTAAATGATGGCAGACCAGAGGAGTACCAGGGAACAAATTTGCTATTCCAGTGATCTCTGCATAAGCTACATTTCATCGAGATGAAAAACAGTAATCGGCAGTTTATTCACCAGGATCACGATCTGAATCGCGTACAATTTCCGCTAGTGTTGTTACTAGATGATATAAGCGACCCTGCCAATGTAGGCGCGATTTTTCGCCTGGCTGATGCGCTTGGCGTCGCCCGCCTTATGTTATGTGGTGATACCGTGAGGCCGCCTAACCGACGTCTGTCACGGACATCTCGTTCTACTGATAAGGTGGTGAGCTATGAGCGCTTTGATGTCCCCGATGGTGCCGTGGTCAGTTTGCGTGAACAAGGGTACCGCCTGGTTGCACTGGAGCTTGCTGCACAGAGTGTCGACTTACAAACGCTGGATTATGGCGAGATGGGTAAAATCTGTTTGATTCTCGGGGGTGAACAGAGTGGGGTAAGCCCGTCGCTGCTTGAAATTGCAGACCATACAGTTCATATTCAGATGTCAGGATTGAACTCTTCGATGAACGTAGCGACTGCCTGTGCCATCGCTGTTTATGAAATGACACGACATCTGGAGCGGGGTGCTGTTGGTAGGCCCGGATTGAATAATCGTATTGAGGGTTGGGATGAAAAAGCTCAAAAATGAAGTTGAATTAATCAAGGCGGCCCTTATTGCTGGTGTGCGTTACGCAGAGGCGCGTGGTGCGGCACAGTTTGATAGTGCGGATTCGGCAAACGACAAAGCACTCTACATCTATCGCTTGCTTGTGCATGACAAATTGATTCAGGCGATGCCTGAGGATCAGGTCTCGCAGAAGTCGGTCAAACACAAGCTCGCTATCTGGTACTCAAAGCAGTTGCCTGGTGATCATCCACTATTGCAGTAAATGCAAAGGTCTCGCATTATTATTCTTGTTTGGTTGCTGTTTCAGTCGCTGCTGTAGCCGGTTTTGGTGTATTCAGGGCGATAATATAATCGACAACGATCTTCAGATCCTCATCGTTGATCGAGCCTTGCTGTGGCGGCATCCGTTTCCCGCCAGTGATCTGGTCCCAACGTCCAGCACTGCCAGAACGAATAGTGGCAGTGAGTTGTGCGTGCGCATCGGGTACCCCCTGGTAGCGTTTGCTGACCAGTTTCCAGGCTGGTCCGTAGACACTATTGGATGCGGCATGACAACCCATGCAGCCGGATTTGGCGGCAATCACGCGGGCATCTGAGGTGCTGCTATCGGCTGCATTTGAACGCATTGATTCATTGATATCACAGGCGCTAAGTAATAGTGCTGTGGTAATGATTAATAAATGGGATTTCATTCTGTTTTCCTTCATTTTAACCACTGAAAAACATCGCGAGCAGGCCGATGACAGTAAAGCCAATTCCCATTGCAAGGATTAGCCAGTCATCATTTGCTCGTCCTGGTGTCAGTGTCGATTGCGCGGGCTGCTGAGGGTTATAGAAGACCTTCACTTCACTGCCTTGCGGGTGTTTTTCAAGCTGTGTGCTGGCAAACCCAGGCATCGGCATGGTGCCCGGAGGGAATTCAACTCGTCCTTCGTGGCAATGGTCATCAACGGTGTAGCTAAAGCGAATATCGGGTAGCAGGTCATTCTCTGCTGATGCAAGGGAGGCTGAGCTGATTGTGCCGCTGATGGAGGGCCACTCTTTGTTTGCTTTACCTTTTTGAAAGCCACGCCAGCCAAAGGCGGTGATTGCCAGGCCGGTGAGGATAAAGCCGCCGATGATGAGGGCGTAGTAGTCCAAGGATTTTTCTCCCGCAATATTGAGTGCAGGCAGTATACCCTATAGAGATGATGGCGAGAAAAGTGGTGTTGTTTTAAAGTCAGCGTAGTTGGGTGCTGCTTTTAGGCACGGCACAATATAGTGGGCTGATATTAGATGGTGATGTTTGTGGCATATTGTTTGATGCGTGTGCGGTTAGCTGTCCTTCTAGCGCCATTTTTGTGAATGACAGTGCGCCTTCAACCACTTGTGATGATTGAAAGTGGTAATTAGAGATTTTACAGCTTACTGGTAGATGGAGCGCTGAGCGGTTGGTGATTTCGAATTCGGTCCAGGCAATAATGGGTAGGTCATTCAGGCTTCTATCTACGCAGGCCCAGGAGTCGTGATCGATGATGACATCAATATATTGAAAGCGTGGTAAGGTGAGTCGAATCGGTAGCGCAAGGCGCTGGGTGGCGATACGAATGGTATTAAAGATCTCTGCCTCAATATTGACTTGAGCGCTTGAGTAAACCGGGATGTCTTTTAATCGTTTTATCATTGCTGAGGTCTCCATCTGCTTTTGTGACCTGCCTCTATATACTTGAGCGGCCGACAGGTTGCCTGCCTTTAGCTTTATGGGTGCTTTATGAGATAGAATTAGCAGGCTTAGTGGGCAATTTTTTGACAAAAGGTTGGGAAAAATGAACTGTTTTCATAAAATTAACAAGACGAGTGTGACCCTTATTGCTGCAGTCTCGCTGCTGGTTTCTTCACCGCTTTATGCTGAAGTGATTGGCAGTGTGAGCACCAAAATTAAGCTGATGGGGGCTAATGATAAAATTGTGGTTGAGGCCTTTGATGACCCTATCATTTCTGGGGCAACGTGCCATCTGAGTCGTGCTAAAACCGGCGGAATGAGCGGCTCACTGGGGCTTGCTGAGGATACCTCAGATGCCTCGATTGCCTGTCGTCAGACCGGCCCGATTAGTCTGCCAACCAAGGTTAAATCAGGTAAATTTGATGGCCAGGAAGTGTTTAAGAAAAGTACCTCGATTTTGTTTAAATCACTACAGGTGGTACGTTTTTATGATGCGAAGCGTAATACACTGATCTATCTGAGTTATAGCGATAAACTTGTTGATGGCTCACCAAAAAATAGCATTTCGACGATTCCTGTGATGCCCTGGCGTCCATGAAACGGTGGCTATTGCGCACCTGCTTGATAGTTTTATTGTTGTGTGCCGCTACGAAGATTATGGCTGACGAAAGATTAAAACCGTGTCCGGATAGCCCCAATTGTGTCTCATCACTGGCAGAGGGGGATGAACATCGAATTGCACCGATGAGCTACGGTGGTGATCGCGCGACGGCGCGCCTGCGTCTGTTGGCGGTACTTTCAGAGTTTGAAGATGCGCAGATTATTGAAGATACTGAGCTTTATTTGCGCGTTACGGTAACGAGTGCAGTATTGCGTTTTATAGACGATGTCACGTTCTTTTTTGATGATGAAAAAGCGCTTATTCAGATGCGCTCCGCATCACGCAGTGGCTACTATGATTTTGGTGCCAATCGTCGTCGGCTGGAAGGTATTCGCCAGCTTTACGAGCAGCAATAGTGGCTATTCGCTCTGTTTTTTAGGGCCATTAGTTGCTCTTGTGCGTAGTGGCTCGAAGAGTGGTTCGAGTCCATTGACTTTAACTTCATGTACGATGCTCAGCAGCTCTCCAAGTTCACCAGATGGAAACCCCTGTCTCGCAAACCACACGACGTACGGTTCTGGTAGATCGATTAACAGGCTGTTTTTGTACTTGCCAAAAGGCATGCGGGTGGTCAGCAATTTCTTTAACACGATCGGGTCTGGCTGTAGTGAAGGGATGTTATCTGAAGTTTTCATGTTTAATCGCATAGTTTGCTTTGATGTTGATCAGAGATCGATTAAAATCAACTCATCGTGGGAATTTAACGTCGTTTTCCTGCAGCTCTTCCCTGCAATGAAACGGTTGGTGGGGATTAACCACACACAGGATCACATATTAATGCCATCTCAAATCGAAGCGCAACTGACAGATGAAGAATTTTTGGAATTGGACAGTTTTCTGCTTGCCTCCGATGAGGGCGAAGATCGCCTGACCGTGGACGAGGCGCATGGCTATTTAACTGCATTGACTGTTGGGCCAGAGATGACGCCAAGTGATGAATGGCTTGAGGCCGTGTGGGGTACTCCATTGTTTGCAGATAAGGCGAGTGAAGTGCGTATGCGTGGTTATCTTTTGCGTATGCAAGATGAAATTGCAACTGCATTGAGCAGTGGCGAGATCTTTGAGCCGATGATGCTGGAAGAGATTGATGGCGATGAAGTGATTGAGTCATTTGAGGGGTGGTGTTTCGGTTTTATGCTGGGTGTAGCTAGCCAGAGTGATCATTGGGGAGAGCTCCCCAGGGCGGAGCAGACATTGTTGGCACCTGTCGCAAAGCTTGCGCTGTTGCATGATGATGAAGAAGAAAATGATATGGATGACGAAGAGTACGACGCCTGGATCGAAATGTTGCCAGGTTCGGTAGTCGGGCTGCATAACTACTGGCGTCATCGTCAACATTAAATAGAGACCGTTGCACGAGTCTATTTTCCGCTCCAGCTGCGTTATAAATGATCTTAAAACAGTCATTTACTGCGTGTAAACTCTATTTTTTCGATCATTTATGCCTTGCTGGAACGAAAACTAGTTCTCGTGAAAAGACATTAAAACAATAGGGTGTTTTAGATTTGCCTCGTTTAGACGTTTCTTCCCAATGGGACTCGCTGTTTTTTGAGCGTTCACCAATGTTTAAAGCGTTGGATGGCTTTAAGTCCTGGTATCGATCTTTCCTGAGTGAATGGCCTGCGCTGGATGATTATCAGCGGCTACTATTGCAGCAAAACAGGCCGGTAATGACTCGTAATGGTTTGCCATTATGCATTGTGCCGCAAGCAGAGAAACCAGGCCGTTTTGAGCAGCATTACGCCCCACGTATTTATATGAGTGGTGAGATTCAGACCCGTACAGAGAACTGGCACGACTTCTTTCAGTTGTTGACGTGGATCATGTTTCCACGCACTAAAGCGATGATTAATGAAACACATATTCCGTTGGCGCAGGCGCGTACAGAGTCGGGTACTGATCCTGGACGGCGTTCCCCACTGGAAAATTTATTGTCACTGTTTGATGAAGGGGGTGCGGTGGTGATTTCATCCGATGAAAAGCTGTTACAAATGGTTCGAGATTTCCAGTGGAAGCCACTGTTCTGGCAACAGCGCGAAGAACTACAGGATAAATTAAAATGTGTTGTCTTTGGCCATGCAATGTATGAAAAGGGGCTTGAACCATATGTCGGGATGACCGCCAATGCCATTTTGCTGCATTGTGATGAAACTTTTTTTCAGTTAAGTAATGAGCAGCAATTGGCATGGGTCGATGAGGCGCTGCTTATTGCGCTCGCTGACCGTGAGCAATTCAGTGTGCCCAAAGATCTCTCGCCTTTTCCAGTTCTGGGGATGCCTGGATGGGATGAAAACAATGGTAATGAAGCTTATTACGATAACCATCGTTATTTTCGTCCAGGTCGTGGCGGAGCGAAAGCGGTCACATAGATCATCTATTATTAGGACGTTATCAATATGCAGATGCAAAACCAGATTACAGATAAGCTCAACCAGGCATTGTCACCACAGCACCTTGAGGTGATTAATGAAAGTGGCAATCACAATGTGCCTACGGGATCAGAGTCTCACTTTAAGGTGACCATGGTAGCGGAAGGTTTTGCCGATGAAAGTCTGGTGAAGCGCCACCAGAAAGTTTACCAGGTGCTGGCAGATGAATTGAAGGGAGGGGTGCATGCGTTAGCACTGCATCTCTATACACTGGATGAGTGGCGAGAAAAAAATGGTGAGGCTCCGCTTTCACCACCATGCATGGGCGGTGAAAAAGGGTAGTACTCGTGTCTAGTAGCGACCGTTTGATTTGTTGATATAGTTGGTCAGTTGGGCTGTTTCTCGATTCATGCGGCGCAAATTTTCATGCGTAATTCGAAACAGTGCACGCATCACTTTGTAGACAATATCGGGGCGTGTTTTTAGTAGCTCTTCAAATGGTGTGGGTTCAAGTGTATAGATAGTGGTGTTGCCAGCGGAGCGGAGTGATGCACGACGCGGTGTGCGCTCAACGAAGGCTCGCGTACCGGCGACTTCCCCTGGTGCCATTGCGTATACAGCGCTATCGCTATTCAGGTTAGAGTTGATCACGTCTAGCTTTCCGTCTGCCAGTAGAAAGAGCGTGTGTTCATGCCCACTTTCATTGATCAGGAACTCTCCATCATTGAGGTGACGTACCTCCATTATATGTGCCACCACTTCACACTCTTTGAGGCTTAACTCATTGCCGAGTGTTGAAGTACCGATGATTTCTATATTGGCTTGTTTTCCCATCTGTTACTCCTTCTCTTGCTGTGGCCTGTTGATTTGTCTATTTAACGGGATGCAGGGGCTTTTCTTTAAATTACTTAATATTTAAATCTTCATGTTAGATTGAATAACTGATTGATTGTATTGAGGTCAGTTGGCTAGATTGTACTGGTTCCTATACGCCTGAGTTCCACCCTTGTACTTTCGTTAAAAGACCTAGTAGAATACTGCGAAATTTAATTCCGACTAAAACAATCAACAATTATTGGGTTGGGGCTAATCTACAACGAGTGAGTAGGTGTTTTAATGCATTCAATACTAAAGCCAGGTCATAGTCGCGTTGCTTCGTTAGAGTCTTTAGCGTTTGAGAACCGTTATGCAAAGCTGCCCGCACCATTTTTTCATGGGGTTTCACCGACACCGCTGAAGGGGGCCCATTTAGCAAGTTTTAACGCTGAACTGGGTGCGTTATTTGGCCTGACGATTGAGGATGCCAGTCAGCAAGGGTTTGTTGACTATTTCAGTGGCGCACGTGATATACCGGGTGCCGAACCACTCGCAATGGTATATGCAGGGCATCAGTTCGGACATTTTGTACCGCAGTTGGGAGATGGCCGTGCGATGCTGCTGGGACAGGTGCGAGATGACCATGGGGTGCTATGGGATATGCATCTGAAAGGTAGTGGCCCGACACGTTTTTCTCGCGGTTCAGATGGTCGTGCCGTATTGCGTTCATCGATACGTGAGTACCTTTGCAGTGAGGCGATGTTTGGTCTGGGGATCCCAACGACTCGTGCACTCTGCCTGATTTCGAGCAGTGAAAGTGTGGTTCGTGAGCGTATCGAGCCGGGTGCGATGTTGGTTCGTATGGCGCAGAGTCATGTCCGTTTTGGTAGTCTCGAATATTTTTATCACCGTGGTGACCATGGAAACCTACGCAAGCTAGGTGAGTATTTGTTGCAGCAGGAGTTCGCGCACCTTAGGGATGAAGAAGAGCCATATCTCGCACTGTTTGATGAGGTGATCAGGCGCACAGCAAAATTGGTTGCACAGTGGCAAGGCGTTGGTTTTTGCCATGGCGTGATGAATAGCGACAATATGTCGATTTTAGGCTTGACGCTTGATTATGGCCCATTTGCCTTTATGGATACCTTTGAGCATGATTACATCTGCAATCACTCTGACCATCAGGGGCGTTACGCTTATCACCGTCAGCCAGAGATGGCCCATTTTAACCTCGCCTGTTTAGCGACGGCATTGTTACCGTTGGTGAATGATAACAGTGAGATAGCTATCACTCTGGTGCGTGAACGATTGGCAAATTACTGGACATACTTTAATGATGCCCATCTCGAAATCGTGCGCGCTAAACTGGGTTTTTTGCAACAGGAAAGCGCAGACCTTGAGTTATGGAATGAGTTGTTGTTGCTAATGGAGGGGGAGGTGGATTTCACTCTCTTTTTTCGCCAGCTTGGTGCATTACCACTATCGTCGCCGACATATCATCCACTAAGAAGTGAGTTTATCGATCTGCCACGCTTTGATCTCTGGATGTATGAATATCGCCAGCGCCTACAGCGAGAGCACTCTTGTGACACGAGTCGTCGTCAATCAATGAACTCGATAAATCCCAAATATATTTTGCGTAATTATATGGCTGAGGCGGCTATTCGTGCGGCAGAAGATGATGGTGATTATAGCGAGATAGATCGTCTGTTAATCTTGTTACGTACCCCGTTTAGTGAGCAGCCTGAGTCGCAGCAGTATGCACAACCAGCGCCAGCCTGGGCGCAAAGTATACAGCTTAGCTGTTCCTCATAAGGCATTTACCTTCTTGTTTTAAAGGGGTTTATTATTGAACGGTGGTGGCATCCTGGCTGGTGGCGGCTGACTTTTGAGCGTCATAATCATTGACTAGTTGTTGAACGCGGGCTTCATCGTATTCACGAAGCCCGCTTAGTACCATGTTTTTTTCTCCTTTGCCGATCACGTTGCCGTTCGATAGCAGGTTGAACATCAGGCAGACAGAGCCGCGTTTACCATCTACTTTGAGTGTCGAGTTGCTTAGCGCCAGTTCAGGCTGCTCAATATTAAGATCATCAATGTCAATGACCATGCTTTCATAAATGACCAGCGGGCGATCGGGGTTGATCATCACATTACGCTCTTTCATTAGTGGAACCAGAATGTGAGGGAAGGTTTGTCCTGAAAATTCGACATAACGACAGATAATATTGTGAATTAATGTTGCATTGTGCGAGGTCTCACCACTGTGGGCCAGGTTGAGGTACTCCTTATCTTTATCATCCACGATCACGATGTTATCGCTGCTGGATTCATTGAAATGAAGGGCAACACCATCGGAGACCATGCCAGCAAAGGTGACACGCATCTGTTGGCTGATGCCAAATTTTTTCAGCAGTAGCGCAAATAACAGGTCGCCAGGAACACAAAAGCGTTTAGCATCTTCATTATGGATAGGGTTGAAGTCCCCTGCTACCTGTTTGGCAAAATCGCTTGCCTGTTTGCGTGTGAAGTGGATTTTACCTGAGGCTTCACCATAAAAGTTTTCTAGCTGCATTGGCCTATCATCGCCTGGGATATGAGAGACCTTAGCACGACTGTTCTTTTGTCCTTTGGCTGTGTTATAAGCTTACTCAATCGGTCATTTATAGCGATAAACTCCCTCATTTCGTGCGCTTGTGCCTTGCCAGAGAACAAAATCCCTGCTCGTGCAAGGGCCTCAATGAATATTGTTATTTATATTTTCTCTATAATATCATGATTCTATCGTATTCGAGTATCGCTTGTTCAGCTAACCGTACGCGCGGATACTCTTATGCTCCCATGAATGCCACGCCTATTGAATATAGTTCTTCATTTTGTATTGCCTTTACCCATTTGACTCGCGCTGATTGTGTACCCGTGATGCCTTCAATTCCTTCTAGCCAAAGTTCATCATCAATTTCGTGAGGGATGCCAACCTGCATTCCAAGCCCGCCCTTGCTAACATCTATGATAGTGGCAGGGGAGTAAATGCGTTCATTGCTATCTCTGTTATCAAGGTGAAGAAAATAGATGGTCTCTTCATTGAGTGCAGTACGTGGAAAACGGCGTTGTTCCTGGCTCATCTCTATTTTCTCTCCCTGGACTAGTGTTAAATTTAACAGCGCTTGTTTTTTATTACGGCTGC
>UOFQ01000110.1_pt1 | contig 14687 bp, 10 predicted proteins | sample 1988961 | NCBI WGS metagenome assembly UOFQ01 (sample SAMEA4712195, study PRJEB27164) | hydrothermal vent metagenome | biome: marine basaltic hydrothermal vent biome; feature: marine hydrothermal vent; material: mineral | place: Pacific Ocean | collected 2011-06-14/2011-07-23 | depth 1719 m | reverse complement strand
CCAGCATGCTGCGGTAGATCGGCGCGTCACCATAGGCGTCGCGATGCCAGCTAACCGCTTCCTGCGCAATCTCTGGCAGACCGACACCTTCGATGGTGGTAACGGTGCCAGTGAAGTACTGATCAACAAATGCGGTCGATAAACCAACCGCATCAAAGATCTGTGCGCCACAATAAGATTGGTAGGTAGAGATACCCATCTTCGACATTATTTTCAGCAGGCCTTTGCCAACCGCTTTGATGTAGCGCTTCTGTAGTTCAGCTTCATCAAGCTTTTCGGGCAAAATATCTTTAATCGAATAGAGTGTCTCGAATGCCAGATACGGATTCACCGCCTCGGCACCGTAACCCGCAAGCACTGCAAAATGATGATTTTCACGTGCAGCACCCGTCTCAACGACGAGGCCTGCCTCGGTACGCAGCCCGCTACGAACCAGATGTTGATGTACTGCCGAGGTGGCCAGTGCAGCAGGGATCGCAACATGTTGTGCATCCACCGCGCGATCCGACAAAATTACAATGTTGTAGCCCTGTTTCACTTCGCTTTCTGCTTTTGCACATAGATCGGCAATCGCCTTTTCCATGCCGTTAGCGCCGAGATCTGACGGATAACAGATGTTCAGCGTGCAGGTGCTAAAGGCTCCCTTGGTGTGGTCTTTAATGTGACGAATACGATCAAGGTCTTCGTTGGTCAGTATCGGTTGCGACACTTCAAGGCGCATATGACTACCCGCTTCATCACGACCGAGTAGGTTAGGGCGTGGCCCAATCAGTGATACCAGCGACATCACCGATTCTTCACGAATCGGATCGATGGGTGGATTGGTCACCTGCGCAAAGTTCTGTTTGAAATAGTTAAACAGTGGCTTCGCTTTGCTCGACAACACGGCGATGGGAGTATCCGTCCCCATCGAACCCGTTCCTTCCTGGCCGGTGAGCGCCATCGGGGTCATAATAGTTTTAATATCTTCCTGAGTAACACCAAACGCCTGCTGACGGTTCAGCAAGGTGTCGGCATCAAAACCGGCATGCGCATCAGCGGCAGGTAGATCTTTCAGGTGTATCTGAGTCTTGTCGAGCCAGGCCTGATAGTCATGTGAGCTGGCGAGGTCTTCTTTCAGCTCAGCATCATCGATGATGCGCCCCTGCTCCAGATCAATCATAAACATTTTGCCTGGCTGCAGACGCCATTTCTTGATGATCTTCTCATCGGCGAATTCCAGCACACCCATCTCGGAGGCCATCATCACGGTATCATCGTCGGTGATCACATAACGCGCAGGGCGCAGACCATTACGATCCAGCGTCGCGCCAATCTGTTTACCATCGGTAAAGGCAACGGCGGCGGGGCCGTCCCACGGCTCCATCAATGCGGCGTGGTATTCGTAAAAGGCACGACGCTTTTCGTCCATTAGCGGGTTACCAGACCACGCTTCTGGAATCAGCATCATCATCGCATGCGCCATCGAATAGCCACCGGCAACCAGCAGTTCTAGCGCGTTATCGAAACAGGCCGAATCCGACTGCCCTTCGGTAATCAGTGGCCACAATTTTTCGAGGTCATCACCCAGCAGGTTTGACGCCATCGCATGACGACGTGCCGCCATCCAGTTGATATTGCCACGCACGGTATTAATCTCACCATTATGCGCAATCATACGGAATGGATGCGCCAAATCCCATGATGGGAAGGTGTTGGTTGAGAAACGCTGATGCACCAGTGCCAGTGCAGAAACAACACGCTCGTCATTCAAATCACTAAAATAGGCGTCAACCTGATTGGAAAGCAGCATCCCTTTATAGTTGATGGTACGCGCAGAAAAAGAAGGCACATAAAACTGGCCGCTCTCTTCCATGCCCGAGGTCGCAATCGCATTTTCTGCAAGTTTACGAATCACAAACAGTTTGCGCTCAAAGGCATCTGTATCGGCGCAGTTATCACCACGTCCGATGAAAATTTGGCGTACAACCGGTTCAACCGCCTTAACACTTTCTCCCAGACCGCTGTTGTCAGTCGGCACATCGCGCCAGCCCAGCACTGCCTGCCCTTCATCTTCAATCGTGCTTTCAAGCAGCAGTTCGCATGCCTGACGATCACCTGCATTTTGTGGCAGGAATAACATGCCCACGCCGTAAGCGCCTTCCGCAGGTAAGGTAACACCACTAGCCGCGCACTCTTCACGGAAGAATTGATCTGGAATCTGCAACAACAGGCCAGCACCATCACCCGCCAGTGGGTCTGCGCCCACCGCGCCTCGATGTTCAAGGTTCTCAAGAATCGTCAACCCCTGGCGGACAATCGCATGGCTCTTTACGCCTTTAATATTGGCGACAAAGCCGACACCACAGGCGTCATGCTCATAGGCAGGGTCGTATAAACCTTGCTTAGAAGGTCGTGTTTGACGGGACAATAGTTTGTTCCTCTCAAAAAATATTTCCGAAATGTACGACACGCCTCTCTTTCAAGTACGTGGACACCCTTAATAAACAGCAGAGGCTCGAGGCGATAAATCCTACATCCTTCTCGATGCACCCCAAGCGCCCCAATCGATCGGGACGGGGGATTCTCTGTCACATCCAGCCTGATTGTTTTTTGCGCAAACAAGGTCAAATAATGGCCGTGCGCAGAGGTGCGAACACTCCACACAGACTAGGACGCCGAAGTATACCCGCCCAGGCGCTACCATTCAATATCAGCACATTATTGATTACTCGCTGAAAACAGAGTAACTCATTGAAAATAAAGAAATATGACGAGAATTTCAGGGGCGCTGGGAACCCCTAAAATAGCTATTTTTGCTGGATTTTCTCTACCGCACGCTGTAATGAGCCAAATGAACGTACCCACGGCCGTGAAACACCCTTGCTACTCTCGAGGTCATCCGCCAACTGCAGCGCCTCTGGGCGATTTACCACGTCACCATAAATCGCGACGTACCAAAGCTGCCCTTTATTCATTAATCGAACCAACTTACCCAAATCCTGCAATTGATGGCTCTCGATAAACCCGCGCGTTTTTGCTTCTTTTTCAAATGCCGCCAACTGCAATACATAGTGATCAGGTGAACGCGCCATCACCCAACGCTCCTGATCTGTCAGTAACGATTGTGCGCTATCCCTGCCGGAGATCAGTGGCTTAACCACGCTCTCGGCTCTTTTGACATCCCTGGCAAGCTCCGCCTGCCACAATTCTTTTTGAATGGATGCAAAACTACGTACCCATGGCACCACTCCCTCTGGCAACTGGCGACTCGCTTCGAGCGCTGCGGTACGCGAATCGTAGACACCGATCACCGCCACATACCAACGCACTCCCTTCTTGTTGGTACTAAAACGCTCAACCCTGCTCTCCAGCTCAAAACGGACGATAAACGCCTCTCGTTTCTGTGCATTCTGCTGTGCCACAATTTGCAACGTATACGCCTTCGGTGGCTGCACGCTCACCCAGTCAGGTTTTGGCGCGGCAGGTTTAGCCTCCGCTGGCACTTTTTTAGAAGCCGTTTTGCTGGGCGTAATCATAACCAATTTAGTAACAGGCAAGGCTGCTTCCGCGGATTCGATCACTGCAGGCTCGACTACCGCCGGTTCAATGACCTCTGCTTTGATCGGCACCTCTTCATCTAGCTCAACCAGTGGCAAAAGATCAACTGCAAGCGCTTTAGACATTACCTCCTGTACAGCAATCTCAGACTCGATCACTTGCTGCTCAACAGGCACAACGGTTTCAGCGACCTCTTCCACCATTCCTGACACGACATCTGTGGCGCTCTCTTCTGCCGTAGACAATTCAACAATCTCTGCTGTCACCACTGCCTCAACTTCTTCACCAGGCGGGTCAAACAACTCGTTAAATTCATCTTGAAAAACCAGCACTCCTGCTAACACTGCGGCAACTGCAAATGGCCATATCATTGATAATGAGATACGCCTTGCCTTATTTTTTACTTTGGAATCAACGCCCACCTCTTCTTCAACTGCCACTGGAGGCGGCGCTGCAACATGCCGTTTGTTTTGTATCACCGCCTGAGCCAGTTCGTTAATCTTGACCGGCAGACCTTTTGACGCGCCAAAAACCGCCTTATTGACCGCTGCGGTAAAAGGGCTTGCCCCCTGAAATCCGGCCGCCTGAATTCGATGGTCAAGATACTGCTGCGTCTCCTCTTCGCTTAACAACGGCAACTCAAAGGTGTGTTTGATTTGTCCCCGCAGCACTTGCAGCGCAGGATTATTGAGCTTCTCTTCAATCTCTGGCTCACTAAATAACACCACACCCAACAGCTTCTCTTCATCAGGGTCATCAACAATAAACTTGCTCAGTGCCCGTAAGCCTGACTCAGAGATATGCTGCGCATTATCGATCAACAGCATCGCTTGCTGTGCATTCTTGCGCAGTAACTGCAACTGAGAGATCAACAACCGCTCCATTTCGGCTCGATCTGTTTGCTCCGCAATCTCAGGCGAAAATGCCTGTACCAACTGTTGGTACAATTGGTTTGAATCCAGTCCCAGTCCCGCACTGCCATCAAGCCGACAGACACGCCAGGACTCTTTTCCCCTGGCAAGGAATTGCTCCAGCAGCGTGGTTTTACCAATCCCTGCTGCACCAGTAATCAGTAGAATTTCACCCAGTGGGATCAGGTGCAACAACAGGTTAAGTCGCTGCTCACGTGTTGCACCCGGATAAAAAGAGGCGGGTAACATCTCGCCGATAAATGGCTCCCGTATCAATCCATACAGGCTTAGATAACCACCACCAGCCGATGAATCGCCATTGATATCTTGCGCCGCCACTAAGAGATTGCCTCACCACGGATAAAAACGACCCGGTAGCCTTTGTTCAGCAGCTCATCACGGGCACGTATCATCGCATTTTCAGCATCGGCATAACTTTCATGATGCTCACGCTGAAGCCTGCCCTTTGATCCCTGTGTGCCGCGCTCTTTTATCAATGTCCACCCTCCCAGCAAATCTTGCTGCAGGATCAATTGATAGAAACGCATCGGTACCTTTTCTTCCTCCGCTGTCTGCATATAAATGCGCATCGCAGCACCCGACTCAAGTTAATTGCGAAGGATTAAAGAGGCGTTCAAATTCGCCAATCGCATAGCGATCAGTCATCCCTGCAATGTAATCGGCGACCACGCGCGCTTTGCCGGTATCGCCCTCTGCCTTTTCCATCTGAGATACTTTGCTATCGTATTCTGGTGGCAGGAGATGTTGGTCTTCTACAAAAATATCAAACAATGATTTGATGATTCGGCCAGCTTTGGCGCTCATGCGACGGACGCGATAGTGTTGATATAGGCCTTTGCGTAGAAATCGTTTTAGCTCCTGGTTATAGGCATACATCTCGTCACTAAAACCGATCAACGGTTTTTCCTGCTGACGAATATCGTCAATCGTTTCTGGCGCAGCATTTTTAATGTTCGCAATACTGGTATCGATAAGATCCGTTACCTGTGCATTAATCATCCGTCGTACCACTTCATGTATTGTGCGGCGCTCGGTCAGGTTTTTGTAATGGCCAACCACAAACTCATGCTGCTTAGCAAACAGTGACATCTCACATAGCTGCTCAAGTGTGATTAAACCAGAACGCATGCCATCATCCATATCATGATTATTATAGGCGATCTCATCTGCCACATTAGCAAGCTGCGCCTCAAGACTCGGCTGATGCTTGTTAATAAAACGCTCACCCAATTCACCCAGCTCTTTTGCACGGTAAGGTGAGCAGTGTTTTAAAATCCCTTCTCGCGACTCATAGGTCAAATTAAGACCACCGAACTCCGCATAACGCTCTTCCAGCTCATCCACCACCCGCAGCGATTGAAGGTTATGCTCAAAGCCACCGAACTCACTCATGCAACGATTTAATGAATCCTGTCCGGCATGGCCAAAAGGGGTATGACCCAAATCATGCGCAAGCGCAATCGCTTCGACCAGATCTTCGTTCAAATTTAATATGCGGCAAATTGAGCGTGCAATCTGCGCCACTTCTACCGAATGTGTCAGACGCGTACGAAACATATCCCCTTCGTGATTAACAAAGACCTGTGTCTTGTACTCAAGACGGCGAAAGGCCGCTGAGTGGACAATTCGATCTCGATCTCGCTGATATTCAGTGCGGTAATTTGGCGGCGCTTCCTGATGCCGACGACCACGTGAGTTGGTAACTGTAGCCGCATAAGGTGCCAAAAGAAGATTCACGTGGTTATCGCTCCCGGTACGCGTCAATGCTTGTATTCATTAAGTCACCATCAAAGTCAGCCGAGACGACGGCCTCGCCAATGCCCTTTAATAAAATCAGGCGCAGCTTACCCGCCTTCACTTTTTTATCAACTGCCATCAACTCATTAAACTTCGCCACTGAAAGTTCAGCGGGCGCTTGCGTAGGCAGATTTGCCGCCTTTGTGAGCGCAATCACACGCGCCACTGCGACTTCATCAATCCACCCTTGTCGCCGTGAAAGATCTGCCGCAATGCAAGTACCAACCGCAATCGCCTCACCATGAAGCCACTTGCCATAACCCATACCCGCCTCAATCGCATGACCAAAGGTATGCCCTAAGTTTAGCAACGCGCGAATGCCGCCCTCTTTTTCATCCTGTGAAACAATCTCAGCCTTGTTGCGGCATGAGCGCTCAATCGCATAGACAAGCGCCCCATCATCACGCGCTAACAGGCGTGGCATATTTTCTTCCAGCCAACAGAAAAAAGGCTCATCACTGATCAGGCCATACTTAATCACTTCTGCAATCCCGGCGCTCAATTGGCGGTCATCCAGTGTGGCCAATACCGACGTATCTATCAGTACCGCCTGCGGCTGATGGAAGGCACCAATCATATTTTTACCCAATGAATGGTTGACCCCTGTTTTTCCACCAACAGACGAATCGACCTGTGCTAACACCGTAGTCGGTACCTGAATAAAGTTAACGCCGCGCTGGTATGACGCTGCAGCAAAGCCCGTCATATCACCCACCACGCCACCGCCCAATGCAATCAGCGTGACATCACGACCACATCGCGCCGTCAACAAACCATCAAAGATCCTGTTCAAATACTCTAGTGTCTTGAATTGCTCACCATCAGGCAAAATAATGCTCTCACAATCAAACTCAGTAAGAGAGGCTTTTAATTGATCAAGGTAAAGTGGTGCAACCGTCTCATTACTCACCACCACCACCTGCTGACCAACAATATACGGTGCAAGCAATTCAGGGCGAGCAAGCAGTTTACCACCTATAAAGATGGGATAACTACGCTCACCCAAATCGACATCAAACGTTTTCATGAAACCGCTCTACCTAAATTAATTTGCGCCATTATATACGCCACACGCGGATTAACGACTCGCCTGCAGCGAAATTTCATCCATCACATACTGCACCGTCGCGCGCACACTCCGCTCATCAGTATCGACCACGATATCAGCGACCTCTCGGTAGAGTGGATCACGAATCAACATCAACGCTTCAAGCTTTGCGCGAGGGTCATCGGTCTGCAACAGCGGACGATTGCGATCTTTTGCGGTACGCATATGAAGCTGGTCAATAGAAGCGGATAAATAGACGGTTGTGCCACGAGCAGCAAGACACTGTCGATTACCAGCATCCAGAACAGCACCGCCACCCGTGGCAAGCACTATCCCCTGACGCTGGGTTAAATCATCAATCACCGAACATTCACGCTCACGAAAACCCGCTTCACCTTCAATATCAAAAATCCACGGGATATCCGCACCCGTTCGACGAGAAATCTCATGATCACTATCGACAAACTCTCGTTCGAGTACTTTTGCTAACTGCCGCCCGATCGTCGTTTTCCCCGACCCCATCGGCCCCACTAAAAATATATTATTCAACTCATCCATATAGGTGAAGATATGCCATTTTTTAAGCAATAAATCAAGTGGTTATAATTTTTAGGCAAAAAAAAGCCGGGGGATTCCCGGCTTTACTGCACATTTAATAGAATGGATAATTCATTAACGCGCCCCTAACGACTCCTTAAGAATCTTGGGTGTCACAAAAATCAACAACTCATCTTTAAAGTCTTCCTTCGTTGTTCTCCTGAATAACACGCCAATCAGCGGAATATCACCAAAAAATGGCACTTTCGCTACTCTATCACTCTTAATTTGCTCATAAATCCCACCCAAAACAACTGTCTCGCCATTCTCAACCAATACTTGCGTCTGAACCTCTCGCGTCTCAATGCTCGGAATATTCCCACCATTAACATTTTGAATAACATTGTCTTTTTTAACAATCAAATCCATAATAATTCTATCATCCGGTGTAATTTGAGGCGTCACCTCAAGGCTTAATACCGCCTTTTTAAATGATGTGGTTGTCGCGCCACTAGACGAGGCCTCCTGATAGGGCACCTCAACCCCCTGTTCAATAATACCCGTCGACTGATTAGAGGTAATCACACGAGGGCTAGATACTACTTCTCCTTTCCCTTCCGCCTGCATCGCAGAAAGCTCCATCTCAATCAGAAAGTTAGACCCTAAAACAGCCAATCCAAGTGAACCCGCATCACCAATCACTGGTAAATTGACATTCATACGATCATTAAATTGCCAAGTACTGCCATTGCCTATTTGAGTGGTGCCGTTAAGAGAACCAGATGTAATCTCTTGATTGCCACCACTTTGATTTTTAACACCTGATGCGCCAAATCGAGCACCTACATCACGCTTAAAATCATCATTTGCAATCACAATGCGAGACTCAATTAATACCTGTCGCACTGCAATATCAAGATCATCAATAAGCCGCAATATCTCTTCAAGCTTCTCAAGTGTATCTCGAATCAACAAATTATTGGTTCGCTCATCAACCGATACACGCCCTCTATCCGACATCATCGAATTATCAGATGATGATATAATCCCCGCTATATCGGCCGCTTTTGCATAATTAATTTGAATCACTTCAGAAAATAGCGGCGCAAGTTCATCAACCTGCTTTAGAGACTCAAATTCCTGCTTTTCGCGTGCGGCAATTTCCTCACTAGGCGCAATCAACATCACATTCCCTTGTTTACGCTTAGCCAACCCTTTTGTCTTTAAAATAAGGTCTAATGCCTGGTCCCAGGGGACATTTTGCAAGCGCAGTGTCACACTGCCCTGCACCGTATCACTTGTCACCATATTGATATCGGTAAAGTCCGCTATTAACTGTAAGACGGCTCGAATCTCAATATCCTGAAAATTAAGAGAGAGTCGCTCCCCTGAATAACCAAATTTATCCTTCTTTACTGCCTTCTCCTCTTCTGTCAATGGTGCAATTTCAAGCGTAAAGGTCTCATTAGCCTGGTATGCTAGCTGTACATAATCACCCTCCGCCCTCACAACTAATCGAGCATTCCGTTTTTCCATAAAACTATCAATGGTGGTAACAGGTGTTGCAAAGTCAATCACATCCAGACGGCGAACAAACTCTTCAGGTAACCTTGCATCAAGAAAGTCCAGTACAATATTGCCGCTCTCTTCCGTAATATTAACGGGAGTAGTCGGATCAGACAGCGTCACAATAATATGGGCTTCGCCATTTTTGCCGCGCCTAAAATCAATGTTTTTAATCTCATGCGATTTTTCCACAACCTCGTGAACCACCTCGCCATCATCACTCAGGGTTGCTACTGTCTCTTTCATTGCATCGCTACCAAGAATGATATAAAAATCACTGCCATCAACACGGGTTTCGTATGGCACCATTCTTACTAAATTCAGTACCACGCGCGTTCGTCCTTTTGCTTCCACTGCATTAATACTACGGGCAACACCCATCCCTATCGGGGTTTTTTTAGCGATATTACTAGTTATGCCAGGAAAATCTAATGCAATACGAGCTGGGTTATCAATTGTAAAACTCAGAGGCTGTGCAACCTCAGTCATACCAGTAATAGATAGTCTAATCTGTACCCGGTCGCCCGGAAGAGAGATAAACCCCACATCTTCCAGCACCTGTATTGGTTCATTCGCATCGGCACCATCAAGTGCATAAACGGGTAACGAGAATGCCATTAATAAGGATACAAATACCGTTCCCAGGTGTGTTTGGCGCAACAGATTCTTCATTCGCCATTTCAAACGACTCAAGCTCTGGGTTTTCATTTTCCAACTCTCCCAATCCATTTCAATCTTCATTTAGGGATAACTCCACTGGCCTGTTTTCCCATCCACCAAGGCCATCGGAGACAATTTCAGTAAGGGCAATATCCTCACTATTTATCTTGGATATTTTGCCATGATTTTGCCCCATGTAATTCCCACTTTTGACCCTGTAGATAATTCCATCAGGTGCCTTAATCAGTCCCCAATTTTCATTTGAATATTCAAGCGTTCCCATCATAGTCAGCGTTTCGAGCGGATATGATTCCAATGCCTCTCTAGCTCGTTCACCATCAGGAAACACACCATCATTCACTCCGCCGCTGGCGCTCTTCAAACGATCAACCTTCGGGTTAATCGTTTCCCAGGTGATAAACGGGTCTTTAATCTCATCAAGATAGGCACTATAAGCGTATTTTTCGAATAGCTTTAATTCAGGCAGTGGTTCAACTCGCCCAGGATTTCCCGCCTTAACTTTAGCCACGAAACCCTCTAAATCACTAGTACCACCACTGCTACAGGCAGAAAGCATAACAACAGCACTCAGACATAAGCCAATATAACAAGTTTGAATTAAGCCCCGTTCCGCACCATCACTTAGTGGCTGAATACGGTTCTCACCTATATTGAATCGTCTCTTCAACATGCTATTCTTCTTCCTCAATATAACGATACGTCTTAGCCGTAGCCTCCATAATCAACGAACTTTCACCATTTTTTATCGCGCCTTTATTAGGCTTTATTGCAAAATCATGCAAGGTTACAATCCTCGGAAGCTCAGCCAGATCACTAACAAACTTACCAAATTCATGGTAATTGCCAGACACCCTTACTTTAATCGGTAATTCTGCATAGAACTCCGCTGGCACTTCAGCCTCCGGTTTAAACAAATCAAATTCAAGCCCATTTTTTAGGCCCGTTTGAGAAACATCTACCAATAATTCAGCGACTTCTGTTTTACTCGGTAACTGGCGTAACATTGCACCAAACGATAGTTTCATTTCATCCATCTGCGCCCTGTATGCCTCCAGGTTTGCCGCCTTTGACTGCTTAATCTTGTACACGCCCTTCAATTCTTGCTCTTTTTTTTCCGCCACTTCCAATGCCGCAATTTGATCCTGGGTATCAAACCAATAACCCGCGCCTAACACACCCATTGATAGAATCACGATAACAATGGCTTTAAGTGCAATTGGCCATTTTGAGACATCATTAGGGTCGATCTTGCCCAGCTCAGAGAAATCAATATTTAGATCAATAGCCATGACTTCCTTACGCCCCCTCTTCAGTCGTTTCTTCTACAGGAACAGTTTGATTAACATTCAGTGTAAAAGTACTGGTTCGAATGCGCCCTTTAAGATTCGCTTTTATCACTTCCAGACTTGGATTAGAAAACCACTCAGACTCATCCAGCCGACGCATAAACGTCGACACCGTCGCATTTGACTGCGCTACACCGGTTATTTTAATCGCGGTAGCATTCTGAGTAATTCCAGTTAAATAAACGCCTTCAGGCACATTTCGCACAAATTCATCAAATAAATGCACAATTTCAGGACGTCGTGTCTGTAACTGCTGAATGACATCCATCCTGGTCAATAAGTTTTGCTTCTCACTCTCCAGGCCTTTGATTTCTTTTATTTTTTCCTCAACCAGAGCAATCTCTTTATTCAAAAAGCCATTCCTGGCGCTCTGCGCATCAATTAACGATGCCATATGGAGGTGAACATAAAAAATGATTGCGCCCATCAATATCACAGCACCACCCGCGATAGATATAAACTGCCGCTGTAGCTCTTTTCTTTGCCGTTCTCGCCATGGCAATAGATTAATGCGCGTCATTAATCAAATCTCCTAATCGCTAAGCCACATGCAATCATCAATGCTGGTGCGTCATTGCTAATGGCGTCCGGTTTGATTTTCGATGAAAAGGTCATATCCATAAATGGATTGGCAACAGAGGTAGTAATACCAAGCTTTTCCTCAATCATCTCATCAATACCATCAATTGATGCACACCCACCCGCCAATACAATATGGTCGACACTACTATATTGACTAGATGAAAAGAAAAACTGCAGTGATCGGCTCACCTGCTGCGCTAATCCCTCTTTAAAAGGCTGCAGGACTTCACTGGTATAGTTATCAGGCAAACCACCCTGCTTTTTTGCCATCCCCGCCTCATCATACGAAAGACCATAACGCTGCTGGATCTCTTCTGTCAGCTGCTTACCACCAAAAACCTGCTCTCGTGTATAAATGGTCTTAAAATCATGCAGAACATTCAAAATCGTCATCGTGGCACCCACATCGATTACCGCAATCGTTTTTTCACTGCCATTATCAGGCAGCTGCTGGCCCAGTAACGAAAATGCGGTTTCCATTGCAAATGCTTCAACATCAACCACTTCGGCCTTTATACCGGCAATGTCCAACGCCGCCACACGAACATCAATGTTTTCACTACGAGAAGCAGCCAACATCACATCAACAGAGGTTTCGTCATTTTCTGTGGGGCCAAGTATCTGAAAATCAAGATTGATCTCTTCCATCGGGAAAGGGATATATTGGTCAGCCTCCCCTTCAATCTGCTCTAACATATCGTCATCTGACAATGATGCTGGCATTGTAATTACCTTGGTAATAACAGCAGAACCCGCCACGGCAACCGAGGCATTCTTTGTACGCGTGCCAGCCCGAGTCAGCGCACGGGAAATAGCACTACCAACAGCCTCAACATCAACGATATTCTTTTCTGCTACAGCATCAGGCGGCAGTGGCACCACCGTGTAGCTTTCGACTCGATAGCGCCCGCCAGCCGTTTGACTTAATTCCAGCAACTTAACGGCTGTTGAACTGATATCAAGCCCTATTAATGGCGGTGCTGTTTTTTTAAAAAATTGCACCTTATATACCTTTATGGCTCATTAACAATAATGACAAGCGATTGTTCTGTGATTTCAATCTCATTTTCAACTTTAGGTACCAAAGTAATTAAAAGACAATATGTATTTCCTAACGTCACAGATGTTATCGTCCGCTATCGTAAAAAGTTTTATAATATTATTAAGATAAATTCACGATCTATAATTTTACCTGGCACGAAGCAATGAAATTTCTAAAGAAACTATTTAAAACTACGCTGGCGACGCTATCAGCGCTCTTTATTCTTGGCATCTCAGCTGTTTTGGGCGTCTATCTCTATCTATCGCCCGATCTTCCTTCGATTGAGACATTAAAAGAGGTAAAACTTCAGGTACCCCTGCGTGTTTATACAGCAGATAAAAAATTGATTTCTGAATTTGGCGAAATGAAGCGCTCTCCCTTAACATTCGACGAAATCCCACAATCAATGATCGATGCCATCCTTTCTGCGGAAGACAACCGCTACTTTGAGCATCCAGGCGTTGATTATCAGGGAATTCTTCGCGCCGTGATCAATCTTGCGATGACAGGTAAGAAATCACAGGGCGGTAGTACCATTACCATGCAGGTCGCACGCAATTTCTTTTTAAGTAGCGAAAAAACCTATCTGCGAAAAATCAATGAGATTTTCCTCTCTTTTAAAATAGAAAATGAACTGTCCAAAGAAGAGATCCTTGAGCTCTATCTCAATAAAATCTACCTGGGACATCGTTCCTATGGCATTGCAGCTGCCGCTCAGGTTTACTATGGAAAAACCATGGAACAACTTTCGATCGCTGAAATGGCAATGATTGCAGGGCTTCCCAAGGCCCCATCCCGCTTTAACCCTGTCACCAATTTAAAGCGAGCTGTCATGCGACGTAATTACGTCCTCGGACGCATGCATGCACTTAACTACATCGATACCAACATCTATGAAGATGCGCTCAATACTGAAGACAATGCAAAGCTTCATGGCCTTTCGATTGAAATTTCAGCGCCGCATGTTGCTGAAATGGTGCGCTCACAGATGGTAAAGCAGTATGGTGATGAGCAAACCTACACGGGTGGTTACAAAGTAATCACGACCATCGACTCGCGCCTGCAAGTCGCCGCTAACAATGCGCTGCGCCGTGCCCTGCTCGATTATGATTCACGCCATGGCTATCGCGGTACACTTGGGCATGTCGACTTTTCCAATCTACCAACCATTGAGTCATGGAGCCAGTTATTCAAAAGAATCCCTAAAGTCGGTTATTTGACCTCTGCTGTGGTATTGGCACTTGAAGAACAAGCGGTTACCGTGATGCTTAACACTGATACCAATCTTATTGCCCACATTCCATGGGGCGGCTTGTCATGGGCCCGCACCTATATTAATGACAACAGGCGCGGTCCAAAACTAAAAATAGCGGCCAATGTACTTAAAGAGGGCGATCTGATCTATCTCCAGAGAGATCCAAAACATGGCTGGCGCTTATCTCAGCCACCTCAGACAGAGGGTGCATTAATTTCAATCTCGGCTCATGACGGCCATATCATCGCGCTCAATGGTGGCTATGATTTTCATCGTAGCAACTTCAATCGTGTCACACAGGCCTTCCGCCAGCCTGGCTCAAATTTCAAACCGTTTATCTATTCCGCTGCACTTGAGAAAG